>Ga0207661_10000040_pt1 | contig 126775 bp, 103 predicted proteins | sample KBSC713LmetaG_FD_184337 | JGI IMG/M metagenome (GOLD analysis project Ga0207661, IMG submission 184337) | Corn rhizosphere microbial communities from Kellogg Biological Station, Michigan, USA - KBS C7.1-3L metaG (SPAdes) (version 2) | ecosystem: Host-associated > Plants > Roots > Rhizosphere ...
GTTCGTAGCCGAAATCCGCACCTCATCCAACGACCCGGAGAACACATTGCTCCCCCCGTTGAACGTCCCCATGTACGGCGCCCCGTACCCCGTGAAGAAATCCCCCGTCGTGTTCTCCGCCACTGCCCCTACCGCTGCCCCGTTTACATAGATCCGCAGCGTCCCCACCTCCCGCACCGCCGCCACGTGCGTCCACACCCCAACCGCCACCGTCGCCGTCGATACCACCCCGAATTCCGAACCGTCGCCCATGATGAGCCGCGGCGCGCTCCCGTTCAGCTCCAGAATCGTGTACGCCGTCCCGTTCTTCGACCGCGCCCACACCGTCTGCCGCCCCGTCACGTTCGCCGGCTTGATCCATGCCTCGAACGTGTACGGCGTCGTGTGTGTGTACGACATCCCCGTCGCCCCCGTCGTTATCCAGTGCGCCCCGCCGAATGTCCCGCCCCCGCCAACCTCCCCCGCCGACGCCGTCACCCCCGCGTTCGCTCCGTTATTCCCGTTCGACGTCGCGTCCGTCACCGCCAGCGCCGTCCCGTTCCCCAGGTGATATACCCCCGCGAAGCTCGCGTCCCACACCGCCACCGACGCCTGCTGCGGCCCCGCCGACGGGTTCCCGTAGTACACGTAAAACACCGTGTCCGCCGTCGACGACACCGCCGGCAGATTCACCCACGCGATCAACTGCCCCGTCGCGCTGTTGTACTGCTCCAATTCATGGTTCAGCTTCGTCACCGCGTCCCCGGCCGTGAACAGAATGTCGCTGCCGTCCGCCTTTGCCCTCGCCTGCAGGTTCGCATCCGTGATCGACACCAGCACCGGGAATCCGCTCAGCCCTCCCCCCACCTTCGTGTGGTCGATCGTGATCCGCTTCCGGTTCGACCACCCCATGCTGTACCAGTTGCCGCCGCTAATCGTGTACGTGGCCGTGGCAACCGGGCTCGCCGGTCCGCCCGCCGCGTATGCCACGGCGCGCAGGGTAGTAGTCACGCTTACCCCGATCGCTCCTGAGTACAGCACGCCCGCGGTGGTAGTCGGAGTGGAGCCGTCGATCGTGTATCGCACCGATGTACCGGGGGTGGAGGAAATCGTGACGGATTGCGGTCCGCCGTAAGCCCCGGGGGACGGGTTGAAGGTCGGCGCCGGCGGCGCCAGAGGCGCGAGCTGGAAATTGACGGTCGTCACGGTGTCGGCCGAGGCCGCCACACCGCTTTGCGAAGACGAGGAGAAGCCGCTCGCGGAAACCGCGACGGTGTAGGAGCCCGCCGGAAGCGCTTTGGCGCTATAAGCGCCGCTCGCGTTAGTGACGAGACTGACCGAATAGTTCGCGTTCGAGACCGTCACCTGCGCGCCCGAAATCGGCGAGCCGGCGCCATTGAGCACCGTGCCCGAAATGGTTCCGAACATCGACGCGATCGTCAGGTTGACGGTGGTCGAAGATCCGGCGGCGACGGTCTGTGAGGCGGCCGCGGCCGAGTTCGCGCCCACCGGCGCCGCCTGAACGGTGTAGCCGCTCCCCGCGAGAACCCACAGGGTGTAGTGCCCCGACGCGTCGGTCACCGCAACGCCAGTGATGGAGCCTCCCGCCAATGCCTGCACGATAACGCCGGCGACGGGCGAGCCTTGATCCGTAATCGTGCCCGTGAAGCTCCCGTAGGCCGCGCCCATGGTGACGGAGAAAGGCGTGTCGGCGCCGGCTGTCACGGTGACCGTCAGATTCTGGGTGGGGAAGCCGGTTGCGGCCGCCGCGACGGTGTACGTTCCGGCGGCTACCGGCCGGATCCAGAACAGGCCCGTGGAGTTGGTCGTCACCGTCTGTCCCGCAATCGTGACCTGCGCGCTTGCTACCGGCGTGCCCGTGAGGTCCACGATCTGGCCGGTGATGCCGCCCGTCGTGGCCGAACGCGCGACCCCCGCGACGGCGTTGTACGCGTTGATCACCCCGTAACCATAACCCTGGTTCCAGGAGCCGCCGGAGGGATTCGACGCGGACTGCTCGATGCGCTGCACGACCGAGGCCGCGCTCACGCCGGGCGTCGTCATCGCAACCACGCCGGCGAGCGCCGAGACGAACGGCGTCGCCATCGAAGTGCCGGACAGCGTTCCGTAGTTGCAGCAGCCTAGCGTCACCGGGTACTGCGGAACGGTGGAGAGGATTGAAACCCCCGGCCCGGCCACGGAGATGCCGTTGCCGAAGTTCGAGAAACCCGCGACCGCATTATTGATATCAGTGGCCGAGACGCCGATGGCGTGGTTGGCGCCAGCCGGGAAGAACAGCGCGCTGCTGGCGCTGTTGCCGCCGGCGGCCACGACGACCACGTTCTTCTGCCAGGCGTATGTGATCGCGTCCTGCAGCGTCTGCGAATATCCGGCCCCGCCCAAGCTCATCGAAATCACTTGCGCTCCGGCGTCCGCGGCCGCCTTGATCGCGGTCGCGATGACGCTATCCGACCCGCTGCCGCTATTGTCGAGAACCTTGAAAACCATCACCTGCAACGGGTAGCCGAGCGAGGCGACGCCGACGCCGTTGTTGGTCGCGGCGGCGACGATTCCGGCGACGTGGGTGCCGTGGCCGTGATCGTCCTGCCATGTGCATGCCGGAGAGGCGATGGTCGTCGCCGCGAACGCCTGGCTTGCCGCCCAGTTGAGCTGTCCGCCCTGGGCGACATCCGTCGACGTCCCACCGCTGTTCTTGAAATCGGGGTGGGTACAGTCCGCGCCGGTGTCGAGCACCGCGACCTTCACGCGGTTCGCGCTCGCCGTCCCGGCGGTCAGATAGGCCGCCGACGGCAGCAGGTTCCAGGCCTGTAGCGCCTGCACCGTAAAGAGGCCCCATTGGCCGTTGGTCGAGTTCGTGTAGCTCGGATCGTTCGGCGCGGCGAGAGATAGCTTGCGGATGTGGTCGGGCTCGACGTAGTCGACCAGGCCATGCGCGGCCAGCGCCGTCGAGACGCCGGGCGGGATGATCCCCGCCGGCCCTTTCACGACGTAATGGTCGGGCAGCCCGAGCCGGGTAATCTGCGCGTTCGCGAGAAACGCCGGTATGACGTTGGCGGCGTTGGCGCCCGGCTTTAGCTTGACGAGCAGTTGGTTGGCGACAATTGGCTCACCCGGCTGGGCCGTGAACTCCTTCCCGCCCCAAAGAACCGACAAACCGGCCCACAGGAGAATCGCAGCCCTGCCCGCCGTAGGAAGAAATGTGCCTGATTTGTGCTTCACCGAACGTTCCTGCTTCTGTATAAGGATATCCGTTTCGCGGGGAAGACAGATCTGATTTCGGTGGTCGCGAGTACTGAACCAGGGGAGTACAGGCGATCCCGAGTGGCCTATCATTGCCCTTACTTTACAGAGATTTAGGCTGCACAATCGTAAAATCTCCGATGTGCTCCGGTACGCCCAGCCGGCTCCCACCGGGGGTCCCGGCCGGGAGTCGACGGCTAAACACACCGATTCGCATGACCGTCCGGATTGTCCGTTTCGATTGGCGCGTGGGGGTTCCGAGTTTCGTGTTTCTTGTTCACCCGCACCGCGCCAGGGAAGATGAAGATCGAGCCCGACCCCTAATCGGCTGCGGCACGAGTTCTCACTCCGACACGGTCGAGAAACAGCATTCCCACGTCGCCCGTCGCCTTGCGGCTAGAGATCAGCCGAAATCCCGCCTCTGCCAATCGGTTGACGAGGATAGCGCGATTCCCGTGGTGATATTCCAGCCGAATGCGGTCAATCCGATCCCAAATGTGCTGGGGCGTATTCAATACGATCTCGTACTCGCTCCCCTCGCAATCAAGCTTCAGTAGGTCGATACGCTCAAGGGCGTGCTCTATGACGATGTTCTCGATAGTCGTTGCCCGAACCGTCACCCCGGCCGCGAGATCAGTTTCGCGTCTCTCTATATGACCGCTGGCGTTCCCCTCAGGGTAGAACGTCACCTCCGAATGTTTGTGGCCGATCACCGCCGCGTGGCAAACGTGGATGCGGCCTTCGAAATGGTTCGCAATTACGTTACGCCCGAGGACCTCGAACAGTGTCGCGTCCGGTTCGTACACGTAAACCGCTCGCGCCCCCTGTTGCGCGGCATATAAGGAAAACGCGCCGAGATGCCCGCCGACATCGATGACAGTCCCGTCCTCCGGCACTTCGCCATAATCGCGCCGGCCGAGCACGACCAGTATGGTCGTCACATCGTCCGGATCCCCGGATAGATGAATCGTGAGGCCGTTTCGCATCTGTAGGGAAGCAAACGGGCAAGTGCGGCCTATATAGGCGCGCAGCACCGAAAACGGCCGCCGGAACTTACGCAGTGCCGAGACCGTCGCCACGAATACCCACGGACGGGCGAAGGCGTTGAGAATACGGGCGGGTCTCCGTCTGAAAAGCCGCAAGGTCATAGACTGTCTCGTAACCAATACACGATAGCAGGTGGATACCGTGGAGGAGCCCATCATGACCCACAGGCTGTCGTACGTGCGCGGGTGAACGTCGGGCGCGGATCGGCTGGAGATCGGCGCTCAGTCAATGGATCACCGTGACGCCGAATCGATCGGCGCCTTTGCCGGTCAGCTCTTCTTGTAGTCACCGCGGCTGAAGTACTTCTCCAGCCAGCAGTAGAGCGCAATAAAGAGGTACCGGCTGCCCATCTCCTTGATCTTCAGCTTCGATTCGCCAAAGCGCCGGTTGCGCCAGGTGATGGGCGTGACCGTCCAGGTGTAGCCGCGGACGATGGTCTTCAGCGGCAGCTCGATGGTCAGGTTGAAGTGCGGCGAGAGGAACGGCCGGCAGCCGTCGAGCACCGTCCGCCGGTAAGCCTTGAACGCGTTCGTAAAATCGTTGAGCGGGACGTGAAACAGAATCCTCAGAAACAGGTTCGCGAGCCGGTTCATGAAGAGCTTGTGCCGCGGGTAGTCGGCCACGCTGCCGCCCTTGATGAAGCGCGACCCGAAGACCGCGTCCCAGCCTTCGTTTAAGACCTCCCAGTAGCGGACCGCGTCCCGGCAATCGTCCGATTCGTCCGCCATCATCACGACCAGCGCGTCGCCCGTCGCGTGCTCGAAACCCTTGACGATGGCCCGGCCGAAGCCATGGGGCCCCGGATTCTGCACCGGGACCAAGGCGGGAATACGCGCTTTCAACTCGCCCAGGATTTCCCACGTGCGATCGCGGCTGCCGTCGTCGACGACCACGATCTCATGCGGCACCCCGCGCACCCGCATCTCGACATCGAGATGCTCGACGGTAGCGGTGATGCACCCCTCTTCGTCGCGCGCGGGAATCACGATCGAGAACAACTGCAGCGGGGGGCGGTCCTCGCGGTTCACGCGCCGCTCCGTTCGAGCCAGTCGGGATGCTGCTCGGCGTGCGCCGCGATCCCGCCCAGGATCTCCTCGATTCCGATCTCCGGCGCCCAGTGGAACTCGGCCGCGGCCGCGGAGTTGTCCATCACTACCCACGGAAGGTCGTAGGGCCGCGGGCGCAGATCGGATGCCGGAGCCAACACGCCGAAACGCGCATCGCACCAGCCGGTGAGCTCGCGCAACGACATCGAATTCGCCGCTCCCCCGCCGACGGTGTAGATCCGCCGCCCCGACGTGCGCGGCACGCGCATCTGCCGGTCGAGGAGCGCCGCCAGGTCGCGCGGGTGGAAGGCGTCGCGCACCTGCTTGCCTTGCCCATCGAAACCGATATACCGCAGAGGCCGCCGCCGCAGATGCGCGTTCACCCAGAACGCGAAGATCCCCTGGTCCGGAGTGCCGAACTGCCCCGCCCCGGCCATCACGCCGCAGCGATCCACCCAGACCGGGAAGCCGAATGCCTCACCGTACTCCAGGGCAAGAATCTCCGCCGCGCGCTTCGTGCTGCCATACAGCGACACCGGCGGGTCGGTCGAGAAGCTCTCCGAGATGCCGGCCGCCGAAACTCCTTGCGGCAGCGGAGACGCCGTGTCGAGCTCGAATCGCCGGCCGGTGTCGCGGAGCGGGAGCCAGGCGAGCGCGGGAATCGAGTAGACGCGGCTACTGCTCAATAACACCAGGCCGGCGCGGCAGCGCTTGGCGTATTCGAGCGCATGAAAGAGGCTGCCGAGATTGTGTTCGATGAGTTGGCGGCTGGTTCCTCCGCCCGCGACTCCGGCGAGCACGCTCGGATTGGCGGCGGCGTCGATCAGCCAGTCGGCGTCGGGCAACGCTTCCCAATCGCTGGCACAGCGAATGTCGCCGTGCGCCAACGTGACCCCGAGCTTCTTCAGCCGCGAGCGGTTGGTTTCCGACCCGGGCCGCATGAGATTGTCGATGCCGTGGATCTCGAGCCCCTCGATGCGTTCGGCGAGAGACTCCGCGAGCACGCTTCCGGCGAAGCCGCAGATCCCGGTGATCAGCAGTTTCATGACAGTGTGGAAGTGGCCAGGCGCGCCATCCAGCTTCCCGCGATCTCTTCGAAAACCGTTTGCAGGTCCTTGCGGATGTCCCACGCCGGGTAGTGCGCCCGCATCTTCCGTAGGTCGCTGTAGTAGCAGATGTGGTCGCCGATGCGGTTCTCTTCGACGTATCGCCACTGCATCGGCTTGCCGGTGATGCCCTCGATCTTCGCGAACGCCTCGAGGATCGAGCAGGAGTTGCCCTTCCCTCCCCCGAGGTTGTAGACCTCGCCCGAACGCGGCGCCCGTGCGAATTCGAGCATGAACCGCGCCACGTCTTCGGAATGAATGTTGTCGCGGACCTGCTTGCCTTTATACCCGAACACTTTGTATTCGCGGCCTTCGAGATTGCACTTGATGAGGTAACTCAAAAAGCCGTGCAGCTCGACGCCGGAGTGGTTCGGACCGGTCAGACAGCCGCCGCGCAGGCAGCACGTCGGCATATTGAAATAGCGGCCGTACTCTTGCACCATCACGTCCGCCGCGACCTTCGACGCGCCGAAGAGCGAGTGTTTGCTCTGATCGATCGGGAAGTTCTCCGCGATGCCGTGCTCGTAAGCGGGATCGGCGTAATCCCACCGCGTCTCGAGTTCGGCGAGCGCAATGGAATTCGGACGGTCGCCGTAGACTTTGTTCGTCGACGTAAAGACGAAGGGCGATTCGGGGCAGAACTGGCGCGCCGCTTCGAGCAGATGCAGCGTGCCGAGCGCATTCACTTCGAAATCGAGAAACGGGATCGCCGCCGCGCGATCGTGCGAGGGCTGCGCCGCGGTGTGCACGATGACGTCGGGCCGCACCTCTGCGACCAACGCGAGGACGGCGTCGCGATTGCGGATGTCGAGAGCTTCGTGGCGGTAGCCGGGAATGTCGCGCCGCAGCCGGCCGAGCGACCACGCGGTGTCGCCTTCGGGTCCGAAAAACACCGCCCGGTGATTGTCGTCGACCCCGGTGACCGCAAAGCCCGCCCGGCTGAAAAACACGGCGACCTCGGAGCCTATCAACCCGCAGGAGCCGGTTACGAGTATCTTTTTCGTAGCCAACACGCCAGTGTAACCGATCGCTCCGCCGAACTGGGCGTGGGCGACAATGCTAAATGAGCAGATGAAGCTGGCACTCGTACGAATCGGCAAGGGCCACGGCCTCCGCATCCCAGATGCTCTCATTGAGTAATGTTGCTTCGGCAAGACGGTGGAAGTGGTCGTGGAAAAGAACCGGGGGGTGAACGCCGGCCCACGCGACGCGGCAAGCTACACCACTACCACCCATATCTATGACAAGCGGTGCCGGTCCACCTGCCGAGAGCGCGAGTCATCTGCGGGCGATTTGATCGCAGACTGAGGGAGGTACGGCTATATCAATATTCTGTACAAGCGAGGTGCCGAGGTACTCTAAAATCCGACCTGTCGAAATTCCTGCTGCGCTGAGAGCCGCTTTAGCAGCTCGTGTTGCAACCTCCCGGACGGTCGACAAGGTGTCTGCCGACACCTCATCACTGTAAATTTCCAGCTCGGAGCCGGCATACACAAATGTGAGCCTGAATTTTAACCTCATTGCTTTACCGGTCCCGGGCCCCCAGCAACCCCACACCCCGAGCCCCGAAACAAATGAACCTGCATCGAAACCGCCGCGGTGGTGAATCTCCCGCCAATCGACCTTCCTGCGTCCACACGGCTGCCCGTTAGGCGGAACGCCTAAGCACGAGGGCGCTTCCCTCCTCGAACGACAGGATGTAGCGCCAGGAAGCCGCCAGCGCGCCTGCGATTCCGTAGGCCGCGAGGATCGCTTCCATATACTCGCGGACGTCGGCGATGAGCCGCGGATTTTCGGTCAGGGAATAGAGCAGCATCGACAGATCGGCGGGCGTAACGTCCCATTGGCCACGGGCAGTGAGCCTGTAGATCTCGCAGGCCACGCTGTAGAACGTTTCCGAAGCGCGGCTGCTCGCGATGAATTCCCTGAAAGACAGAGGTCGCGCCGCAGTCTCGTCGTCCACGGGCAATGAAGCCATGAGTTGGAGCGCGGATTCGGTAATGGTCATGGTGTCTTCCTTATGAGTCGGATTCGAGAACGCCCAGCCCCTAATCCCTCTCAAGGCCGGGATCTCACTTCGATATCGAACCATGGGTTCCCACGGTTCCAAAGGGACAGATTTTTCTCGTCAAACCAAGAGAAAATTCCTTGGGGCCCCCGGCCCGCCTCGGGTTGACATAAAATCTTCACCCATGAACCCCCAGCCAGCACAGCAGCCGCCTTACGAGCGCCTGAAGACCTTTCTCAAAGCGGCCGACTACGACGCCGCGCTGGCTATGGTCAGCAAGGCCGACAGTCGAACGCTCATTCAGGCGCCAGACGATCTCTCTGTGTTGCGTTTCCGCTGCATGGCGTCCGACGTTTGGGATTATGGCGGTAAGTACGGGGAAGCCAAGGCGGTTCTCGGCGAGGGCAACACAAATGTTGGATTACTGGCCGAAAGGGAGTTGAAAAACGTTCACGACATCCATGACATTCGGGCCGAACGACAATACCTAGCGAAGCAGCAATGCTGGGCGATCCTGCTCTGGGGAATGACGTATTACCGGCAGGGCGACTTCGATAGTGCCCTCACGAAATTCGAGATGGCTAGGAAAGTGGCGGAGGTCCTGCACAATTCACCGAAATTCCGCAGTGTCGGGACGCTTGCCCGGGCCTGGTACTGCGTAGGTCTCGTGCATCGGGAGCAGCGAGAGTCGAAACAGTCACGGGCGGCATTCCGCGAGGCCCTCAACTTCACCCACAGAGGTATCCAGGAGCGTGAGGCGGCCGGCCACTCCACGACCTCCTTCGAATTCAACCTCGCCCGCTGCGCCGGGTTGGGCTTGGGGTGGATCGCCTATAACGAGGCCAGCCTCACAGAGGCTGACGCGATGTTGGTGATGGCTCGGCGCATGATGAAGCCCGCGAAAGCGCGCCTGATCGGCGCGTACCTCGATACCCTGCAGGCGATGATCATGATGTCCGGATCCGCGCTGCCGTTGGTGATCAAAGACGCTCTCCGAATCCTCGACGGCGCGTACAAGACGTTTGCGCCGGCAGGGAGTCTCGAGCACGAACACTACGCACTGCGCTGCCGAAACGAAATCGCCTTAACGCATCTCCGCCTCGCGTGCGCGCGCGAGTCTGTGCGGCGGTCGTCGCTCGACGTCGCGAAGACGGCGCTTCTCGACACAATCGACGACGCTAAGGAGCCGGACACGAACGACGAGATCGACCGCGAGCAGCACCTCAATAAGGCGAGCGTTCACGTCGACGAACTGAAGAAGGCGGCCAAGAAGCTGGGCCCGATCGGCAGTCGAACGTTCTGCGCTGCCCTGATCACCGAGGCGCGCATCATGCGTGAGCGAGGGGAGCCACAGAAAGCGCTCGACCTCCTCTCGCAAGACGCCGCGGACGTCGATTCCAAGTTTATCCGAGTCGACGCCTGCATCGGCATCGGGGAGGCGTACGTTGCGTTAGGGGCATACAAGCCAGCCATTGAATCCTTCCTGAAGGCCCTCAAAAGCTGCAAGGGCAATCGAAAGGACGTCGCGGTGTGCAACCTGCATCTCTGCCGGGCATACCTGCTGGACAACCAGCCTCTGCCGGCAAACGAGCGTTTCAAGGTTTGGGAATCGATGCAGGACGGTGTCGAAAACGCCTTCATCCGCTCGCTCGCGTCCGTGGCACGCCGAGAACTCTCGTTGGCGATCCAGGATTTTAGACTGACGAGGGAAGACATCGAGCGCGACGGAAACCACAGGAAGCGTCTCAACGAACTCCGTCAGTGGCTGGTGACCACGGCAAGTGCGATTAAGGGCGCAGATACCGCGGCCGCAACCCACCTCGGCATCACTAGCGAAACGCTCAGGTTGTGGCGGCAAGGAAAATTCCCCCGAGATCACTAGATTTTTCTCCAGCTGGAGTTCGTTCCCGTTTAGCCGGAGAATCGACGCAAAGGAGCAGAACCTATGCGTTTCAGTTTCTCGAAAGAATACAAACACCTCGCCGCGCCGATCCGCTCGGGACTGGTGTCGGCGACGGTCATCTCACTCGTGCTCGGCGCGTTGCTGGTCACTCCGGCGGCGAAAGCGCAGAGCCCGAACGTCCTGGCCACGACAACGGGCAGCGTTCCGTTTCCCGTCCTGTTGCGCGCCGAAGGATCGACGACGCAGCGGGGGCGCATCGAGATCCGGCTGGCGCTGTATGAGTCTAAAGACGATTCCCAACCCCTCTGGGAAGAGGTCCAGACCACGGAGGCGGACGCGCGCGGCATTTTCACTGTGTGGATGGGTGTCACGCGGGGCGGGCTGCCGGCTGGTCTCGTGCTGTCCGGCAAAGCGCGCTGGTATTCCACCAGTGTGCCGGGCGAGACCGAGTCGGCGCGGCGGCCGATCAGCGTGGTTCCGTACGCGGCGAAATCAGCAGACGCCTCGATGCTCGGCGGCACGCCGGCGAGCGAGTTCGTGCGGAAGGTGGAGATGGCCGCCTCCGCAATCCCCTCCGGAGTAACAAACCTCAATTTGATAACGGGAGCGGTGTCCCTGGTTGCTGGCGAAAATGTTCAGATCCAACGGTCCGGGAACACACTGATTCTGTCGGCGAAGCCGACGACTGCGGTCTGCTCGTGCCAGATCATCTGCTGCTCGACATCGGGGTGCACCTCCACTTCTGTGGCGGCAAAGGGTCTGGCGAACGGGATCGACGCGTGCGCGCGGGCCGCATCGTGCCCGTTCGGGCTCAAATCCCTTACCTGCAATTGAGATGGCCGGACACGAATCCGCCCGCACGATCGAGCCATATGATCGCCGGGGCGATGAAATCTCGCGCGATGAAGCGGAGAGGGTGGGGATCTAATCCTTACCCTCTCAGGTTTATCCGCGTCTGTGTTGCTGACGCAGAGTGGTCTCACCGAAACGCTTAGGTCTCACGCCAGAAATGCTGGTCCCCACCGTCCTGGCGATCTCGAAATAGATCTTCTCCCTCAATGGTGATCGCTGCGTGCTCGGCAACGCCTGTGCTGATAGACAATAGACGGCCTTAAGCGTCGGGTATCGCTCGCTTGCAGGTCGTACAGAAATGTACGACCACGGGATCGTAACAAGCCATGAGCTCCTCCGGAAATTGAAGAAACTGGCAGCGGCTCGCAATGTGACCGTAGTTTACGACTCCGGGCATGGCAAGGGCAGTCATGGCCGGGGTTTCTTCGGCGCGGCGTTCACCGCGTTAAAAGATCCCAAGCAGGACATCGGCGTGGGCTTGCTGCATAAAATCTGCCGCGACCTCGGCATCAAGCCCGGCCGATCTATAGGGGGGCTTATGTTCGCATTCCGCTATCCAGCCACATTCCGGAAGGGGCGCGGGGACGGCCGTATACTGGTCACGTTCCCGGATTTTCCCCGTTCCGCGACCGACGGCGGCGATATGACCGAAGCGATCGAGCAGGCAGCTGACTGTCTCGGCAGCGCGATCGCATTCGCTCTGATGTACAAAGAGGAAATCCCGCGTCCATCAGTTCCCCGCCGCGGGCAGCGTATGGTTCCTGTTCCTCTGTGGATCGCTCCCAAGCTCGCCGTCTATTGGCGCATGCGAGAACTCGGGATTGGCAACTCGGAACTCGCCCGCAGGCTCGGCGTCACCGAGGCCGTCGTCCGCCGCATTCTGGATCCCGATCACGCCACCAAGACGGCAAAATTGGAGGCCGCGCTGGAAGCTCTCGGACAGAGAGTCGTCCTGGGCGTAGAAGACGTAGCGGCCTAACGGCTTTGCCGTCGGGGTGGCTTTACATCGCCGCGCTTCTTCCGGCGCGGCGAGTCCACCTCGTCAGCGATCATCGCGGCCACGCGCGCCTCCACGGTCTTGCGATCAGCCGAGCCTAGCTTCTTCAATTTTTCATCGAGCGTGACTGTCATTGTCTTCATCCGCGAAACTGGGCTGTCGATCGCAGCCTAAGCAGCCGGTCGCGGCATGACTTCCTGCAGGATCTGGTCGGACAGTGTGTCTTCCGCGGCTTCCAGTTCGTAGGTGGACTGGAGGTTCATCCACATTTGCGCCGAGGTGCCGAAATAACGGCCCAATCGGAGCGCCGTGTCCGCCGTTATTCCACGCTGTCTGTTCAGGATGGCGGTGACCCGGTTTCCCGGGACCCGCAGGGCGAGGGCAAGCGCATTAGCGGACAGCCCTGCTTCCTTCATGATCTCCTGCAGAGCTTCGCCGGGATGTACCGGCGGCAGTTTCTTCTTGCTACTAGCCATGTTTCAATTCCTCTAGTGGTAGTCCACGATCTCGACATTGTAGGCATCGCCATCCCGCCACTCGAAGCAGATTCGGTAGCGGTCATTGATGCGAATGCTGTACTGCCCTTTCCTGTCTGCTTTGAGCGGTTCCAAAAGAAGGCCTGGCAGCCGGAGGTCGCTCAGCGCGGTCGCCGCATTCAGAAACCGCAGCCTGATCAAAGCTGTCCTTTCCACGTTCTTGTACTTGAGGCTGGCTTGCCGCTCCATCAGACGCCGCGTCTCTGCATCCCTGTAGGAGCGAATCATACGCTTCCCATCCTACGTTGCGCGTAAGAGATGAGTCAAACGCTTGGCGCCGCCCCGGTCCAGACCGCCGAGACCGTTTCCGCTGTGTTGGTCGAAATGTTCACTCGCTCGTAACCGTCGCCCCCGTCTCGCCCCAATCGCACAGCCCCTCGACGTACGCCGCCGATCCGTCCCGCAGCCAGCCGTCGAGCTGCGCCGGCTCCTTCAGCTGCTGACCGCGCGCGCGATCGACCAGCACGAACCGGCAGTCCCACTCCGCGAGCGCCGTCATATCGCCCCAGAGCTTCTCGAACTGCGCGACCGGGAAGACGTCCTCCTGCCCCTTGCCCCAGCGCTTCTTCACATCCTTCAGCGTGATGTACGCCGGGACTCGCGCTGCCATCGTTGCGATCGACGCGGTCACTCGCGCCGTATCCGCCAGCGTCCCGCGATCCAACCCGAACAACGCCAGCAGACGGTCGATGTTGATCCAGTACGTCGCCGAGTTGTAGCAGGAGAGCCGCGACTCGATTTCTTCGTTCGGCAGCGCCATCCCTTCCACCAGCCGCAGCCGCCCGTCGACCGTCGCCAGCCCGCCGCCGCGATCGTCGATATGGCGCTCGATCACCTCCGCGGTCATCGCCGCGCCCTGTTCGAGGTGATATCCGAGAATCCCCGAATCGATGTCCACCCCGGCCGTGTCGATGTTGTGGATCATCAGGTGCCGCACGCCCGGATGTTCCTCGAGCAGGCGCGCTAACACTCCGCTCCGCAACAAGTTCGGAATTTCGTACCAGTGCCCCACCGGATGCAGGCACTGTAGCGGGACATTGTCCCGATAATCGCTTCCCTGCCCCGCCTGCCGCGCCCACGCGATCAGCGTCGCGTGCAAACTCTCGCGCACCTTCTGCGCCTGATCGTCGAGCACCTGCTGCGCGGTCTCCTCCCATGCGAAGCGCAAGTCGCGCTCCATCGGGATCATGCGCAGCCCGATCGACTTCCCCTGTGACAGGTACAGCGGACCGGGATAGCCGTAGTTCCCGACATTGCGCAACCGCTCTTCGATCGCGCCATGCGTGAGATAGCTGGTCGTAATCACATGCGGCAGGAGCTTCCCTGCCCTGCGTCCTGTGCGTAGGCTCTTCGCAAGATGTAGCTCGACAAAGCTGCGGTGCTTGCCGCCGAGACGGCAGAACGGATTGAGCGCCTTGACCACGCCCGCGCCCTTCGTCCACCGAGTCCCGATGCCGCCCGCCAGCGACACGGCCGCGACCGCGCCGGCCGCCAGCGCGCGCTCTCCCGCCGCGCGATACCGCGCTCCCGCGTTGCCGCGAGCGTCGAACAGAGCCGACGCCGGCGGGTCCTCGATACGGCTGCTCGGCGGCAGACGATTCTGCGCCAACCCGATCCGCCCCGCGCGCAGGTCTTCCTGAATGCGCTCGTGCTGTGCCCTGTCGAAGCCGTATTCCACGAGCAGCGCATCGAGCCCGAGCCCTCGTCCGCCGTCTCCATCGCCGGATCGCGGCAGTAGATGATCGAACAGCCGCTGCACACTGTCCGCGAACTGCGGATGCGACCGGCACGCCCCGCTGAAACGGTCGAGCTCCGCGCGGCGCGACGGCGACAGGAGCCGCGATTCCGCCCGCAGGAGAGCCGGCACCGTGAGCGTGTAATATTCCGACGGCAGGAGCGCCTCGGAGCCTTCGAGCAACGCCGCCGCCGACCCGCGCTCGTTGATCCCGAAGTCGTAGACCACGGGCTCCATCGCGAACGGTACGGAGCTTTCCAGCTCCTGTTTGACGGAGCGCATGATCTCCGCCATCCGCTCCTGCCCTTCGGCCTTCCGTCCCTCCGCAAACAGGAAACCCATCCCGCCGCCCGCCATGCCGCCGAGCATCCAGAAGCCGTGGAACGCCGCACCCATGCTTTCCCGCGCGCGGCGAATCAACATCTCGGTGTACAGATTGCCGGCCCACGGAATGATCGTTTGGATCGGCCCGCGGAAATTGCGCTCCGTCGACGCGCCGATGCCCGCGATGTCGCCGCTGCGGAGCTCATCCAGCACTTCGTCGAGGATGCGGTTGGCCTCGCCGCGCGCCTGCCATTCCGCGCCCGATCGCAGCAGGTACCGCTCCGTCACCATCTCGAGGATCGGCCCCACATCCTGCGCCATCCCCCCGTGGACCAGCACGAGGCTGCCCTGCAAGCGCTCGCGCGTCGCCGGGCTGACCTCCTCCGCTCCCAGGATTCGGTGCCGCGGCAGTAGACACCCGCGGCTGACGCCGTACTCGGGATCGCCCGCCTCCGCCGCGACGCCGTGAATCAACTTGATCCCCGGCCAGAGACCGCCCGAGTCCTGCCACCCGCCGCCCGACCCGCCGAGCCACTCGCCGAGAATCGCACGCGCCGCGGCCAGCCGCCGGTCGTTATCCGTCAGCTCGCCGGTCAGCGCCCGAACTTGTCCGGTGGCCCGCATGCACACACTGATCAGGCACCCGAGCAGCGTCGTCGACACCGCGAGCCGGGACCCCTTCGGGATATCGTTCACCTTGCTGACGATCTCGATGCCATGCCCGGGGCGTCCCAGCAGCTTCTCTAGCATCTCAGCAAGCGGCCGCGACGACCCTTCCATTCCCGACGGCACGATGCCGCTCGCGATCACTGCCGCCTTCAAGAGTCCGAGGTAATCGCGCGCGAAGTCGAAGACCTCCGCAATCGTCGTAAGGTCCGCCGTCGCCTTTAAATCGACGCTCGTCAGTCGCAGCACGGGCTCGTCGATCACGCGGAAGTACGCTTCCACCGGCGGCCGCGGCGCTCCATTCCCCGTCCCGCGCACCGAGAGATCGACCGAGATATTGATCACCCGCGCGCCCTCGGGATAATCCATCCCGAGGAAGAAGATGTCGCTCCAACCGCTGTGCGTCAGGTCCATGCGGACCGGCGTCGCTTCGCACAGGATCGGGAATGCGGCCTTCTGCGCGTCGGCCCGCAGCAGTTCCGGCCGGATGCGGAGCGCGTAGTCGGACGGGTCGCCGGCGCGGAACATCCACTGATTGCCGCGCACCGAGCGGACACTGCGCCGCACCTGGTCGGCGAGCGTCTGGAAGCCGAGCGCGCGATACGCCGCCGCCAGGCCGCTCGAGCTTGCCTCGCTCGGCCCCTCCGCCTTCTGCGCGGCGAGCAGCGTCTCGATCGACTCGTGGAACCGCCGCCGCAGGAGATTGGTGTACGCCGCGAATGGGATCAGCGACCGCCGCGCCGCGCCCGCCTGCCGCGGAATGTGGAAGCGGTGAATCGCGTACAGGAAGAACAGCGCCCGCACGCGATCGTAGAGGTTGTCGGTCGACCGCCGGAAGCGATCGAGCGCGTCGCAGTGCGCCAGCAATTCTTCGAGCGTCGCGCCCGCGCATAGCGCGTCGAGCGATCGATCGCGAATCTCCGGCTCGGGTGAGACAATTGCCGCGACCAGCGGGTTCATTGGGCGGACCGCCCGGCGGCCGCTCCCATCTGATGCGCGGCCAGCAGGTCCACCAACTGCGCCAGCACCTCGACCCGGTCCCTGCCGTTCAGCGCCAGCGCGAGCTGCGCCGTCAGCAGACCGTAGCGCGCGCCGATGTCGTAGCGGCGGTGCGGCTCCTCGAGCGCGAGATACTGCTCGTGCCGGCCCAACTCGGCGAGCGCCGCCGAGAGCGGGACGTTCGCCGCGGAGTCCGCAAGCTGCCGCCCCAGAATCTCGATGACCGCCGGTGTCAGCACGTGCATACCGAAGAAGCAGAGGTAATGACCGGCGCGCAGACCGGCAATGCCGAGCTTCTGTTCAGCTTCCGTCGGCGTGGGCTTCTCGATCACCGTCTCAACGCGATACAGTCCCGGCCGGCCCGCGACCAGCCGTCCTCCGATCGCGCCGAAATTGGGCAGCAGCCCTTCGCGGGTGATCTGCACTCCCGAGACGGAGCACTCTTCCGCTTGCGCGATCTCGAGCAGCCGTTCCGCAGGAGGCGCGCCGGCGCTGTTCAGATAGAGGTGATCGCCGACCAGGTGCAGGAACGGTTCACCTGCCAGAAAGTCCCGTGCACACCAGACAGCATGACCGTACCCCCTGGGGTCGGCTTGGGCCACGAAGTGGACGTGCCCGAGATATTTCTCGACTGCGTTGCCATACGCCGCCTCGGCCCCCGGCGCGACTACCACGCAGATTTCTTCCACGTGGGCCAAGAGAATCTGCTCGACCAGAATCGCGAGCACCGGCTTCTCATCGCCGTCCCGGTCGATGAGCGTTTGCAGCGGCAGCGCGCGCTGGCTCTGGGCGGCGGCCGTGATGACCGCCTTTCTGACTTTCATTTAGATCCCTTGGTCCCGAGATACGCGCCGCGGATGCGCAGCACGTCCCAGAATGACACGAAAAAGTCGCTCGGCTTCAGCTTGGAGCCGGCCACATCCACCCACCGCAGCAGAGGAAATTCGTAAATCCGCTTGGCCGCGGCTGCTGTCCCGACTTGCTGCAGGTAGCGCGCGATGATCTCGACGTCGAAGATCCAGCGGCTGAGGAACGGCTGCCGGAAGAGCGCCGGCGTGAGCGGCGTCACGCGGAAGATCTTGGCGCCGCATTGCGTGTCGTAGATCGGCAACCGCAGCATCGTCGAAACGAACGTCGCGAAAACGCGGCCCAGGTAGTGGCGCGCCGCCTTGCGCTCCACCTGCCGGCCCAGGAGCTTCACGCGCGCTCCGAACACCATATCGAGCTCGGGCTCCCGGCCGAGGACCGCCAGGAATTCCGGGATGTCGCTGAGCGGCGTCGCGAGATCCGCGTCCCAGAAGCCCACGAAGCTGCACCCGCGGTCGAGGGCGAAGCAGATTCCGCGCCGCACCGCCTCCGCCTTGCCGCGATTGACCTTCTCGTCGAGCACGGTGACGCGCTCGGGCCGCACGGCGCGCAGCGACTCGAGCACCTCGACCGTGTTGTCCGTGCTGCCGTCGTTCACGAACACGAGGTCCACGTCCGCTGTCTTCAAAAACTCGCCGTAATGTTGGACCGGCAGCCGCCGCGCTTCGTTGTAGCAAGGCACCACGATCGCGGCTCGCGATTCGCTCACCAGCCGATGATAACAATCGACGCTTTGTATACTGGAGCAGACTTGCGCAATCGACTCGCCCTGACACTCGCCACTTGGTTCGGCGCAGGCTACTCCCCTTTCGCGCCCGGCACGGCGGGATCGCTGGCAGCCATCGTAATCGCCTTCCTCGCACGCCGCTGGGTCGAGCCGTGGCAGTTCGCCGTCTGGGCTGCCGTTCTTGCGATTCCCGCAGTGTGGGCCGCGGGCGTCACTGCGGAGATCGTCGGCCGCAAGGACCCGGGCATCGTCGTCGTCGACGAGGTGATCGGACAGTGGATCACCATCGCCGGTGCGTCGACCCTCAATTGGAAGAGCGCGCTCGCCGCCTTCGCATTGTTCCGCCTCTTCGATATCTGGAAGCCGCCACCGGTCCGCCAGTTGGAAGCGCTGCCCGGCGGCATCGGTATCAACGCCGACGACGCGATGGCCGGCGTCTACGGCGCGCTCGTCGTCTATCTGCTCGGCCGTCTCGGCCTTTGGTAGCGCCGCCAGCAGTTACACTGTGGACTCATGCGCCCCTTGTTGGTCGTCTTCGGCACGCGGCCCGAAGCGATCAAGCTCTGTCCCGTGATCCGCGCGGCGGTTGCCGCCGGCCTCCCCGTGCGCGTCTGCGTCACCGCCCAGCACCGCGCCATGCTCGACCAGGTCCTCGCCTGCTTTCAGGTCCGCCCCGACTACGATCTCGACCTCATGCAGCCCGGCCAGACGCTCGCTGCGCTCACGGCACGTGCCCTCACCGCTCTCGACCCGGTCATCGCTGCCGAGAATCCCGCGATGGTGGTCGTACAGGGCGACACGACGACCACCATGGCCGCCGCGCTGGCCGCCTTCTACTGCCACGTTCCCGTCGCTCACGTCGAGGCCGGACTGCGCACCGGCGATCTTCGCCAACCGTTCCCCGAAGAGTGGAATCGCGTCGCTACCTCACGCCTCGCCGCGCTCCATTTCGCCCCGACCGAAGGCGCGCGCCGCAACCTGCTCGCCGAGGGAGTCCCGGCCGACCGCATCCATGTCACCGGCAACACCGGCATCGACGCCGTCCTACAGACCGTCGAGGCGCTCGACGCCGGCGCACTTCCCCGCCCCACTTGGCCATGGCTCGACACCGCCCGGCGCCTGATCCTCGTCACCGCCCATCGGCGCGAGAGCTTCGGTCCTGGAATGGCTGAGATCTGCGACGCGCTCTCCGACCTGGCCCGCCGTCCCGATGTCCAGATCGTCTTCCCCGTTCACCGCAATCCCAACGTTCTCGACGTCGTGTCCGCCCGGCTAGCGGCCACGCCGAACCTGATCCTGCTCGACCCCGTCGAATACCCGGACTTCGTCGACCTGATGCGCCGCTCGTACCTCATCCTGACCGACTCCGGCGGCATTCAGGAGGAGGCGCCATCTCTCGGCAAGCCCGTCCTGGTCCTCCGCGACGTCACCGAACGGCCCGAAGCCGTCGACGCCGGCACCGTGCGTCTAGTGGGTCCGCACCGCGAGCGAATCGTCGAGGCCGCGACGTCCCTACTCGACGATCCTGCCGAGTACGCGCGCAGGTCCGCCGTCCACAATCCCTACGGCGATGGCAACGCCGCTACCCGCATTATTGCCCTACTCCGGTAGTACCGAGATCATTGACTGGGCCCCGTTCCGGTGTGTACGTTTAATTACACATCTGGAGACTGGCCTTGACGCGTCGCGCAATCTTCCTTTTCGTGGCCCTCGCAAGCGCCCTCGGCGCAGCCGAGCCCCACGTCCCAGGGCGTTTGTTGGCTGGACGACGCGAGGCTCTCGACGCCGACCTCGAAGCCCGCACCTGGCGCGCCCACCGGGCCGTCGAACGCCGGCATCTGCCCGGACTCGGCATTCACGTCCTCGACGTTCCAGAGGAGTCGCTCGACGCCATCCGCCAATCTCTCACCGCGACCGGCCTGTTCGACTACGTCGAGCCCGATTACTACGCGCAGCAGGGCGAATCGACGCCCAACGACAGCTTCTACAGCTCCCAGTGGCATCTTCCGAAGATCGGCAGCGCGGTGGCCTGGACCCGCACCACGGGGTCGCCGGGCGTCGTGATCGCCGTCGTCGATTCAGGGGTTTACGCGGCTCACCCGGACCTCGTCGGTAAGCTCGTCCCGGGCTGGAATTTCGTCAAGAACAACGCCGACACTTCCGACGTCACCGGCCATGGCACGGAGGTCGCCGGCACCGTCGCGGCGGCCACCAATAACGGCATTGGCGTGGCCGGCGTCAGTTGGGCGAGCGTCGTGATGCCGCTCGTCACGGTCGATGCCACGAGTTTCTCGGCGTACTCCAACGTCGCCGCGGCCATCCAATATGCGGCCGATCACAACGTGCGGGTGATCAACGTCAGCATCGGAGGAACAGCCTCTTCGAACGCCCTGCAGGCCGCCGTCAATTACGCCTGGAATCGCGGCTCCTTGGTGTTCGCCGCGGCTATGAACAACGGTGGCACGACCCCGAATTATCCCGCCGCCTGCGACCACGCCGTCGCGGTCAGCGCCACCGATGAGAACGACAAGCTAGCGGTCTTTTCGAATTACGGGACTTGGCTCACGCTCTCGGCGCCCGGCGCGGATATCCTCACGACCATGAACGGGGGAGGGTATGGCTACGTCAACGGGACCTCGTTCGCCTCGCCGATCGCCGCCGGCGTCGCCGCGCTGGTCCTGGCGGCGAACCCGACGCTCACCAACCAGCAGGTCCTCGACATCCTGAAGCAGAGCGCCGACCATCCCGGCCAGCCAGGATTTGATTCCAACTACGGTTGGGGACGGGTCAATGCGGGGAAGGCAATTCAACTGGCCGCTCCGCCGATACCGGCTGTTCGGCGGCGGGCCGGGGAACTCACTACCGATCATCCCGTTAAGCGATGACACCACCTGACAACTTGGCTGTGGGAGCAGTAGCTAACTTGTCCTATGAGGGTCGGGACAGGTTGGCATGTGGCTTGGCGAGTGTAATCAGGTTGCGATTCCGGTAGACATGCGTGTAGCCCGCACGCCGGCGGCGATCGACGACAGCCTTGGGCGCCCACACGCGGTACCGCCGTGGAATCGACTTCGTCTTGTCCTCGTACTCCGTCACGTCGACCGCCAGTTTGTCGATCAGGCTGTGGAGCACGCGCCGGAGATTGCGCACCGAGAGCGACACCTTGGCCGCGATCATCCGCATCGGCAGCAGGCCCTCGCGGCTGTCGGGGTCCTGGCCGTGTGAGCCCAGCAATCGCCACATCGCCGTATACACGAGATGCTCGGACAAGGTGTGGCCCTGCTGCACCGCATCGAAGGGACGGATGCACTTGCCGTCCACCATGTTGCCTTCCAGGGTCTTGTAGAGGGGACCGGTCAGGTTGTCTGGCGTAGTTCCGGACAAGCTGTCTGGTGCATCAGGCGGTAAGTCGCTATCGATACAGGCGGTTTCGACTGTCGGCGGCTCGCCGCCGGGAGGCAATTTGTCCCCAGGTACGGTCTCCTGATGAAACATCGAGGCGAGCGTTTCCTCGAGGTCCGCGGTCGAGTCCCAGCTTGACCGCAGCCGTTCGACCGGCTTATCGGGATCGCGCCGCCGCGCCATCAGGCGTCGAATGCCTCCATCAGGAGCTTACAGGTCTTCTGATAGTCCTCCAACGCCTTCGACCGCGGATCGTGGTCCTGGAGGAACTTGCCGGCGCGCAGCGCGCGGTTCACTGCCTGGTCGGTGCGGATACCGGGGAGCAGCGGGATACCCGTGGTCTGCGAGCGTTCCTGCAGCGCGTGCATCACGACCTCGGTGGCCGAGAGGCGCTGGTCCATCATGGTAGGGAGGAAGCCCACGCAGCGGCATTCGAGTTTCAGCATGCGGTTCAACAACTCGATTGTTTGCAGCGAGGACATGGCACCCTCTACGGACAAGTTGTCCATACCTACCGGGATCAGAATATTCCGGGTGTAGGCCACCGCGCACGTCTGAATGTGGGAGATGGAAGGCGCGACGTCGAAGAGGATCACGTCGTATTGCTGTTCGGCGACCTGGAGCAGGGAATTGAGGATCAACTCCTTGGCGGTGGTCCCCGCCAAGCGCGACTCCGCGAAGAACATCCGGCGATCGCTGAAAATGCACGAGATTCGGTCATGGACCGGGACCGCCATCTGGGTCGCCGCCACAGGCTCGTCGCTGAACAGTTGATGCACCCAATACTGCGGCCGGCCGCCGTTCTGAAAGCGGTCGAGCCCGCTCAACGTCGCCCACAAATTGCCCTGCGGGTCCGTGTCGATCATCAGGACGCGGCGGCCCTCGTCGGCGAAACAACGCGCCAGCGTGAGCACCGACGTGGTCTTACCGACTCCGCCTTTTTGATTCGACACAGTGATGCGGATCGGTTTCATAAAGCCTTTCTCCTCTTGCTGTTCTGCAGGGCGCGCGCGATGGCGTCGAGCTCCGGCTGCTGCCAGACCGGCCAGTTGTTGTCGGGGTCGCGCGCCGGGGCGGGGATCTTGCCCTCCTTGATCCAGCGGTTCAGGGTCGCCCGCGTGACGCCGAACATCTCGGAGACCTCCGAGGTGCTGAGTCGGGGACGGCGATCGTCAATCTCTCGCATCAAACATGTTCCCGCAGATGTGTTTTCCCACGTCGATGATACAACTTTTCAAAGAGCGAGCCTACTTCTCCGATCCGGGGACATCTCCTGCCGCGTCGAGGAACTCCCGGATTGCCTCGTAGTCATTCTGCAGAGCGAAGACAACTGCGCCAATTTTGCGCAGGAAATCGCCGGAATCCTCGAACTTCACCGTCAACTCGCGCGGTTTGAGCTCGATTCCGTCCGGCAATTTCGCAAAACGCGAGCTCAGCATCTCAACCGCGCCGCTCGCCGGAGCGAGTTGGACATGTTGCGACCGCGCGGCGGCCAGCAATTGCCCCAGCCGGGACTCGAGCCGCTCCCGGCGGTTGACCTCCTGCCGATAGCCGGAGTCCTCCTGGAGACGCTCCAAGGCGACGATCAGGGTCTCGCGCCGGCAGACCAGCGTGTTGCCCGGGCCCGCTTCCGCACCATATCGCCGAAGGAGCCGCCACGCCACGGTCTTCGAAACCCCGAGAGTCTCCTCGACCGTCCGGCGGTCGATCCACTCGGAGGGGAGCCGCCGAAATGCGGCGACGGCCTCGGCAAGCCGATGAAAATAGGCCGGTCGGGTGGGCATGCCCCAGCTTACCCCGTTTCAATATGTTGCGAAACGATCGTTGCATATGCCGTCTTGATACACGATAATGAAACATATCGTGCCAAGTGAACGCGAGCTCGTCGAACTCTGGCTATCGCTCAAGACCAGCCCCCATACGCGGCGCGCCTACGCGTTTGAAACAGCTCGGTTTCTGCGGGATTTAGGCAAGCCGCTGGCCCTCGCGACCCTTGCCGACGTCCAAGGCTGGGTGGAAGGCCTCGACGGCAAGCCGGCGACGGTCAACCGTGCCGTCACCGCCATCAAGTCCTTGATCTCGTTTGGACATGAGACCGGGTACCTGCCGTTCAACGTCGCCGCGGCGGTCAAGCTGCGTCCGCAGCGCGACGACCTGGCGCAGCGGATCCTCGACGAGGATGCCGTCGCCAAGCTCATCGCCACTGCTGAGGGCAGGGATCGGGTGCTGTTGAAACTGCTCTACCTGTCCGGTGGCCGTGTGAGCGAGATCTGCGGCTTGCGCTGGCGCGATGCGGTCCCGCGGCCCGAAGGGGGACAACTGACGCTTTTCGGGAAGGGCGGACGGACCCGCTCCGTTCTTTTGCCGGCGTCGGCGTGGGCGGAATTGACGGCGCTCCGCACCGGCGCAAACCCGGAATCGCCAATCTTCGCCAGCCGCAAGAGCAGGGGACAGCTTGACCCGTCCCAGGTGCGGCGTATCGTCTACGCAGCCGCGGCTAAGGCAGGTCTCCCACAGAAGGTCTCACCGCACTGGATGCGGCACGCCCACGCCAGCCACGCTCTCGACCGGCATGCCCCCATCCACCTCGTCCAGGCGACACTCGGGCACACGTCGGTCGCAACCACAGGCCGCTACCTTCACGCCCGTCCCACAGAGAGCTCGAGCCTCTACCTCCCGGAGTGACGCCAGGACGCCCGGCAGCACCCGGCCGATGGTTTCGACAAACGCGGCGAGAACCCGGGGCTGACGCGCAGCGCCTTGAAATTGCACGATATTGACGTAATCCCCACCAGACAAGTTGACCCGCATCTGCCACGCCTCGCGCGGACCCGAAGGGCCGGAGGCGAAGCGATACCCGTTCAGCCGGGCGACGACCCTGCCATAGCCGAGCGCCCGTCCGGCGGCAGCAATCGCAGCCCAACACTCGCCCGGGTCGGACGCCGCGCGCAACGACCGCTCCAGCAGTTCGACGCGCACCTGTGCGCCGAGCACCGGCCGCAGTCCGTTGCGGACGAACCGGGCTACTGCCCGAAATTCCGCATAGCTGAGGTACCGCACACCGGCGTACGCCACGACCAGAAACAGGAGGAACACGAGACCGGGAAAGCGATTGCGTACCAGCGACAGGGTCGCGGCGACACCGCCCGCGCCATACAGCACCAAAGCGACGCGACGCGGTGTGAAGCCGCGGTCGAGCAGGCGATGATGGATATGGCCGCGATCGCCCTTGAAAATGGGTTCGTTTCGCAAGAACCGGCGCGCGATCGAGAGCCCTACTTCGATCAGCGGCAGCGCGAGCGCCATCGCGGGCGCGGCGATGCCGAGCAGCGTGGCCGACTTCTCGCTCCAGATCACTGCGTACGTCCCGAGCAGAAACCCGATCGATAAACTGCCGGAATCTCCCAGGAAGATCGACGCGGGATTGAAATTGTAGCGGAGGAAGCCGAGCAGGCAGCCGGCGAGGGGGGCAGTGGCCAACGCAAGCATCGTATCGCCGTGGAGCAGCGCGGCCGCCAACGACGTCAGCGTGGCCGTGAGACCGAGTCCCGCGGCGACCCCATCGACGCCGTCGATCAAGTTGAACGCATTGGCGCAGAGGATCAGCCAGCCAACCGTCAGCATCAGGCTCAGCCATTGCGCCTGGCCCGGTATCGTAATGCGGACTCCAGCGGTCCACATCCAGACGGCGGCGGCCACCTCACCAACGAGTTTTTGCCAGGGACGAAGGTTGAAGCGATCGTCGACCAGGCCCGTGCCGAAGACGAGGGCGAGACCCGGAAGGAGACGAAAGACGGTGGCCAGATTACCGGCAATGACGCCGCCGGACGGCAGCAGCAGGAACGCCGCATAGGAGACCACGTACGAGAGCAGGAGGGCTACGCCTCCCGTGCGCGGGATGCCGCCGCCGTGGAGTTTGCGCCGGTGGTCGGGGCGGTCGACCCAGCCGATCGCCAGCGAAAGCTCACGGACGACGGGCGTCAGCAACAAGGCGAGCACAAATGCGGCGACGGCTGGGACGACGATCGGCTGCATGGGGTCCTTAGGCGCAGACGAGTTCGCGCTCGCGCTCGCAGCTCTGCGCGGCCCGCGCCGCGATCCACTCATAGGTTGCAGCAAGGCCGCGCCGGAGCGGGGCCGACGGCGCCCAGCCGAGCTCCTCGCGGATCAAACGGTTGTCGGAATTGCGCCCGCGGACGCCGAGCGGGCCCGGAATGTGACGAATCCGCAGACGCTTGCCTGCGATTTCCATCGCCAGCTCCGCCAGGTGATTGATCGAGACCATCTCCTCGGAACCGATGTTGAGCGGCCCGAGGCAGTCCGATTCCATCAGCCGGCGGACGCCTTCGAGGCACTCGTCGATATACAGAAATGAGCGCGTCTGGCGCCCGTCGCCCCAGATCTCGATTTCGCCGCCGTCGGGTGTTTCGGCGACCTTGCGGCAGATCGCGGCGGGAGCCTTTTCCCGGCCGCCGCGCCATGCGCCTTCCGGTCCGAAGATGTTGTGGAAGCGCGCGATCCGAATGTCGATACCGTAGTTGCGGCTGTACGCCGCGTAGAGACGCTCGCTGAAGAGCTTCTCCCAGCCGTACTCGCTGTCGGGGGCCGCGGGATAGGCGGAGTCTTCGGCGCAATTGGGATTGTCGGGGTCGGTCTGGTTGTACGCGGGGTAGATGCACGCCGACGACGAGTAGAAGAACTTGCCGACCCCGGCGCGCAGGCCGAACTCGAGGATATTGAGGTTGATGGTCGCGGAGTTGTTCATCACCGCGGCGTCGTGTTCTCCGGTGAAGATGTAGCCGGCGCCTCCCATGTCGGCGGCCAACTGGTAGACCTCGTCGATCCCGGCGACGGCAGAGCGGACCGCGTCGGGCTCCCGTAGATCGGCGACGAGAAACTCGTCGGCCGGGGAAGGGGAGAACTCGTGGCGCTTCCGGTCGGCGGCGCGAACCCAGAAGCCCTCACGCTTGAGTCGTTTCACTAAATGGCCGCCGATAAAACCGCCGGCGCCACAGACAAGAATTCGTTTCTGCATGTTTGACCTTTCATGGGACGGATTGGGCCGGCGGGAGGTCGTCCACACCAGACAAGTTGACCGCTGGATCGAGAGTCCACGACCCGGCAGGAGGAGCTCCGAGGGAGACGAGGTTCGTAAAGCGCGGAGCGAGGACTGCGTGAGAAAACGGGCGCGCGGCCTCGAGCAACTCCGGAAGGTGATGCCGGCCCCGGCTGGCGGCGGCAGCGATCCCAGCCGCGGCAGCGAACGGGTCGCCATGACCGGCGCGGTACGCGGCGCCGGGAGTACGCAGACCGGCGGCAATCTCGCCGATGTGGCTCGACCGGGGTCCGATATAGAGGAAGGGCGCGCCGACGGCAAGGACGTTGTAGATCTTGCAGGGGTGGACGATGCCGGGCATGGCGTCGCCCATGACGATCGCGTGCAGATCGGCGGCTGAAAGCGCGGCCGAGAGCGTCTCCAGTGGCTGGTACGGCAGGATCACGACGTTCGAGAGGCCGCGCGACTCCACCTCGCGCCGCCCGACGCCGCCGCCGATGAAGCAGAACACGATGTCGCGCCGGTCGCGGAGGAGCGCCGCTGCCTCGAGGAGCGTCGCGGCGGGGTGCACGATGCTGAGATTCCCCGCGTACATGACGACGAACTTGCCGGCGAGCCCGTGGGCGGCGCGAAAAACGGCGCGGCCGGCAGGATCGTAGCAGACATGCGCGTCGTGCGACCACGGCGGGATGATCTCGATCTTCTCGGGAGCGATCCCTTTGGCGGCGATTCGGTCGCGCATAAAGCGATCGAGGACGACGATGCGGTCGCTTGCGCGCAGGGAGAAACGGAGCGCGGCCGAGAGAACCCGCGCCACAGCCGAGCCGGCGGGGACCCACCCGGCGGCGATCGCCTCGTCGGGGTTGAGGTCCATGATCCAGGAGATGAGCCGGCCCCGCCTGACCCGCGTCACGACCGCCGCGACGACGGCGACCAGGGGAGGATGCGTCATCGCGATCGTCACGTCGAAACGCGGCAAGCAGATGAGCTCCCAGAAGAACGCGAGCAGGAGTGTGATGGAGTCGACGAGGCGGCCCCATTTGCGAGCCTTGCCGAACGCGGTTCCGCGGACACGGCGGATCGAGCAGCCCCGCCACGTTTCACGGTCCGGAAACCGGGCCGACGGGTTCTCATACCCGCGCGCCGAGGCCACGATCGTGACCGAGTGTCCCGCCGCAGCGAGATCGGCGGCGAGGTCCGCGGCGTGCTGCGCGACGGAGACCACGTCGGGGTAGAACGACTGATTGAGGAGTAAGACGTTCACCGCTACGGAATAATCGGCGGTCGCGGCGCGAGACTTTATGCTGCGGCGATTTTCGGCATTGACGGCGCTCCTCCCCTCTTGGTAGGGTCGGGAAACTCATGCGCCGCAGCCAGGATTATCGGGACCGGGTGAACCGGGTGCTCGACTACATCGCGGACCATCTCGACGGCGAGCTATCCCTCGCCAAGCTCTCGCGGGTCGGCTGCTTTTCGCCGTTCCATTTCCACCGCATCTTTCAGGGGGTCGCCGGCGAAACCCTGAACGCTCACGTGCGGCGCGTGCGGCTGGAGCGTGCGGCCCTTCTGCTGCGAACCACGCCCGGGAAACGCATCACCGACGTGGCGCTCGAAACGGGCTTCGCCGGAACCCCGGAATTTTCGCGCGCATTCAAGGCGCATTTCGGCCGCACGGCGAGCTCGTGGGACCGGCGCAGTCCGCTCGAGAAAAGCAAGATCGGCCAAGCGCCGGAGGGGCATCCGTTTCACACTGAGGAAGACTTGCGGCGGTGGCAGGCGGCGAAGAGCACCAGGCCCAGCCGCCGGCGATCGGGACGGTTCCGCTATGTGTACACCCGCATCTTCGCGCCCTACAGCAGCACTCGGCTGCTCGACTGCTACCACGCGACGGTCGCGTGGCTGGCGGAGCGGGGAACCGACACCGGCGACGTCGTCTTCGTCGGGATGTCGCTCGACGATCCGGCGATCACCCCCGCCGAGAAATGCCGCTACGATCTCGGCGTCGCGTTTCCCCAGGAGGCGGGCGGCGTGGTGGGAGAGATCGTGCGATCGCGCGGACGCAGGGCGGCGTCCGCGGCATTGCCAGGACGAGCGGAGTGCGACGCGCGCGGCTTCACGCTGCGCGATTTCGCCGCCCAGGACCTCGTTTCGCTTCACTGCGCGGGCGACCTCGGCGACGTGGAGCGCGCCTGGCACTATCTCTACCGCATCTGGCTGCCGCCCAGTGGCTTCGAGCCGGCGAATTTGCCGGCGATGGAAATGTTCGTACGGCTTCCCGAGGAAATAGGATGGACGACCTTCGACATGACGCTTTGCATACCCGTCGTACGGCTTTGACGGTGCTCGCCGCCGCCGTTCCGGCCTGGAGTCAATCGCGCGCGAATGCGACAGGAGAAAAATCAATGCCACACCCCGTAGTATTTTTCGAGATCGGCTGCCGCGACCGCGCCAAGTCGAGCCAGTATTTCACGGAGCTGTTCGGCTGGAAGATCGACTCCAACGGTCCCGCCTCGACGATCGACATGGCCGGCCAGGGCGGCATCCCGGGACACATCAACTCGCTCGGCCACGAGCCGCAGCACTACACGATGTTCTACGTCGAGGTCGAGGACGTGAAGAAGTACCTCGACAAGGCCGTCGCGCTCGGCGGCAAGATGCTGGTGCCGCCGATCAAGATTCCGACGGGGACGTTTGCGTGGTTCTCGGATCTGGACGGCAATACGATCGGGCTGCTGAAGAGTAACCGCTGAGCCACTCGACAGTGGCGCGGATTCCCTGGCGAGCCGTGTAGGGCAACGGTCCCGAGATCGCCTCAATCGTCGAGAGGTTGAAGCTCGAGGGCGTGAGCATGGTCCGCAACTGCAAGCTCGTCAACGGAGGGCTGCGGACCCCGAGGGCCTGCGCCACGTCTCCCAGGAGGGCCGCGACGCGAAAGAGCGGGACCGGCATCCTCCCGATGCGCGGCGCGCCGAGGGCGGCGGCGATCCAATCGGTCCATTGGCGAACCGCGAGCAACTCGTAATCGGCAAGATAGAAGACCTCGCCCTGAATGTCCTGGGCCGGCGCGTCGAGCAGGCCGTAGAGCTGCCAGACGGTGTTGCCGACGTAGCCCAGCGCCTGGACAATCTCCTCATCGCCGGGGTGGCGGTACGCGCCCCGGTCGATCGCCTCGAAGAGCTTGAGGTGCGGCTTCCTGAACCAGGGCCCCCAGATGGAGGTCGGGCGCACGATGCACCACTCGAACGGCGACCCGGCGCAGCGGACGATCTCTTCGCTCTTCACTTTGCTCTCGCCGTAGCGCGTGTCCGGGCAGTAGTCTGTACGGCCGCGCGGATGATAGCCATGGCGGCAGACCGCCATACCGGAGGCGTAAACGACGCGCGCGCAGCCGGGCGCATCGGCGAGAGCATCGACGAGGTTTCGCACGCCGTGGGTATTGGCCGCGCCGCCTTCGGGGTCGGCGGCCAGGTGGAGCACATGCGTGGGGTGAAACTCCTCGACGGCCGCGCGGAGGGCAGGGAAGTCGAGGAGATCGCCGGCATACCAGACGGGCGTATGGTCGCGATTGCGCGGAGGGCGTAGATCGAGATTGCAGACCGGAATCGCGTGGTCGAGCGCGAACTGGACGGCGTTCGTGCCGATGAAGCCGGAGCCGCCGGTGATCAGAAGACGGGAGATGTGCATAAGTCGAGAGCCTCTTCTACGATGTTCATGAGCTGGGAGCGGAAGCGGTCGACGCTGGTATGAGCGAGCGCCCAGGCTCGTCCGCGGGCGCCCATCGCACGCAACATGTCCGGAGGGGCGGAGAGGACAGTTTGCAGCGCGTCGACGGCCTCTTCTGGGGAATCCGTCGCGAGCAGGAAGCCGCAGCGGAGTTGGTCGAGCTCGCCGCGGAGGTCGTTGCCGGGGGAGAGAACCACGGGCAGGCCGGCGGCGAGCGCCTCGGCGACGGTATAGCCGAAGTTCTCGCGGGCGGAGAGATTCACAAACGCGTCGACCGCGTGATACAGCTCCCACTTGGCAGTCCCATAGACCGGACCGATGACGTGGACGTTGGGAGCGCCTGCGAGCTCGGCGGCGGAGTACTCGTCGTCAGGGCCGGCCACGACGAGATGCGCGCCCGGAGTGGCGGCGCGGGCGAACGCGGCGATGATTTCTCTCGGGCGCTTCATGGAGTGGAGGCGGCCGAGGAAGAGGAGCACGCGGTCCCCGGGAGCGATGCCGAGCTCGCGGCGGATGCGTCGCCGGGCGTCCTGCGGATCGTCAACCTGACCGTAGGGCACCGGCCAATTTACAACCCACGACCGGCAATCGCCGATCCACGGAGCAGCCTTTTCGCGCTCGCGTGCCGTGGCCAGGAGAACTCCCGCGCTGCCTTCGAACAGGCGGCGGCCGAGCGACGCCATCCAGGCGCGCTTGCGCAGCCCGCGGTAGGTGAAGACCCACGGGTCGAGCGCGCCGTGCGGCACCACGCAGTAGGGGATGCCGAGACTACGGACCCAGTCGCAGTGATAGCGGAAAAGCAGGTGGCAAAAGATGAAGGCAGCGCCGCGGAGCTGCTCTTCGGCGGCGCGTAGGGCGGCGCGGTCCGGCATCCCGTAGAACGCGGCCGGCCCTGAGACGGGGACGTGGACCACGCCGGGAGCCCGCACACAGCGGTCGAGGAGGGCGGCCGAGGTGAAGGAAACGGTCGGGCCGCCGAGCGCCGTGGCAAACTGACGGACCGATTGCGTGGAACCACCGCTGCAGTCGGCGTAATCGAGCGTGACGGAGGCGACGTTCATAACTCCTCCGTGGGCGCGAGGTGTGCGAACGGCGCCGGGGTGCGGGGACAAGGAGCGATGGCGGCGATCGCCTGCCGATTCGCCCACACGAGATACACCGTCGAGGCCGCCATACCGACGCTCGTAGCAAGCAGGACCATCGAGAGTTGGACGGAGGAGGTCCACATCGCCATGGCAGCGATCCCCGCGACGTTCACCGCCGACTGCACGAGGTTGCTGTACAGGACTTGCCGGCCGCAGTGGAGTCCGAGGAGCGAGAAGTACGGGACCGTGCCGAGCAGGCTCAGGAACGAACCAATGAGCATGATGTCGAATGCCTCCACCTGTCCGGGGCGAACACCGCCGCGGAGCCAGAGGCGAAGCAGGGAACCGCTGACGGCGAAGACCGCGCCGTAGAGGGGCGCGCCGAACAGGAAAACCAGGCGCATCGAGCTGCCGGTCAGGCGCGAGATCGCCCGGCGCGCGGCCACGGCGGAAGAGGCGGCGCGCAGACGGCTGATCTCGGGCAGCAAGGCATTCGATCCCGTGGAGAGCAGACCGCGGATCTGCATCGTGCCGTTATAGGCGATCTCGTAAACGGGGACCGCGTCGACTCCGACGCAGCGGGCGACAATCAACCGATTGAACGGCGTCAGCAGGAGATTCACGGCGGTGCTCGCGAAGAGACCGCCGCAAAGCGACGCGAGGCGGCGGATCCGGCGGCGGGAGATGGGAGCGAGCGTGAAAACCGGGGCGCGCAGGAGACGCGCGATCAGGAGCAGCGCGATCCCATGCTGCAAAAGGCGAGACGCCATGGCGGCGGCGAGCAGGCCCGCGACGCCAGCTCCGCGGCGCAAAAGAAAGATGCCGGCGGCAACGGACACAGCTTGCGCGAGGGTCTGCAGGCCGTTGACGAGATCCATCCGCCCGAGGCCGGCGAGAACGTTCGTGTGTGCGTCCGACACAAAAACATACGCGGAGAGCGTGCCACACCAGGGCAGCAGTTGGCGCGCGAGCTCGGCATTGGCACCGGACAGCCCGAGCAACTGGACGATCGGGTCGCGCAGGACGAGCGTCACGGCAAAAGCGGCAAGGCCGCTAGCCGCGAGCGCGGCGGCCGCGGCGGTCGAGTACTGGCGGATCGCGAGCGTATCGCCTGCGGCGAATTCCTCGGCCACAACTTTGGCGAGCGCCTGCACGATCCCGAGGTTGCCGAGCTGCGACAGCATCAGCACCGTCGAGACCACCAGCCACAGTCCGTACCGCTCGAAGCCGAGCGCGTGGAGATAGACGGGATAGGAGACCAGCGCCAGGACAATGCCGATGGAACGCATGACCGGTCCGGACAGCGCGTTTCGTCGCAACTGAACATCGCTCATGCGGCCGCCTCGCGGGGCCCGCGACGGCGAAGCCCCGTCAGACAGTAGGCAAATACGAAGAAGAACTGTTCCGGGCTGAAGTAGTGCCCGGCGCGCAGCAGTTTGGCGAAAAAGTAGATCAGAACCGCGACATTGATCGCCTGGGCCTCACCGGCGCCATGCGCCCGGTTGCGCACGAGGAAAGCTGCCACCAATAGGAGGCCGAGAACGCCGGTCTCCGAGAGCAGCCGGAGGAGCAGGGAGTTCGCGTCGGCTGCGTTCAACTGGTCCATCGTGTAGCGGTCGTGCAGGACCATTTCTTCAAATTGCGCAACGCCGGGAACGTCGCCGATATAGGCGTTATGCGAGAGCAGGTGCGAGCCGAGGCCGTTTCCCGCCCACGGGTGCAGGGAAAGAACGCGCGCGGTGACGAGGGTATTCGAGACGAGCGCGAAGGTGCTGAGGTTGGCGTCCTCGACGGTGCCCTCCGCGGCCGCGCGAAGGGTGTCGTCCACACGGAGGCGGAAGTCCGCGGACGCGGCGTAGAGTGAAGCTCCCGTCACGGCCACGACAGCCAGTCCGGCGAGGGCGCGGCCCCAGGATCGCGCGAAGAAGAGGGTCAGGAGAAACAGAAGCCCCAGGTAGCCCACGGAAGATCGGCTCAGGAGCAGCGCGAGGCCGATGACGACGAGCTCGCGGCCCCAGGTCCGCTCGTGCCGGTACCGGTCGAGGCAGTAGTATGCCGCGGGAAGCGTCACCAAAGCGAACATCGAAGGCTCGGCGAGGACGCTCTGGAGGCGTGGCAGCTCACCTTCGAAAGGGATGGTGACGAGGACGATGACGAGACCGGCAATCGAGACGTAGTACGCGCCGCGGACGTAAAGACGAAACGGGCCGGTGGGATCGTCGCCGGTGAGTTGAAAGTAGCAACTGAAATAGAAAACGCTCGCCAGGATGCCCACAAACTGTTTGGCGAAGAGAGTCGCGGAGCCGGTGTGCTGGAGGAGGCCCACTACGCCGCTGGCGAGGAGCGCGGCCGCAAGCAACCACATGCCGGAGCGGAAACGGACGGCGCCCAGCCACAGAAACAGCAGGAAATTGACGGCCATCAGGCCGTACCACACCTGAACTCCGATCCCGACGTCGAGGACGGCCGCGCTGCTGAAGAGCCCGGCTGTGGTCGAGACGAGCAGGTAGTTTTTCGGCGTCATAACGGCTGCCAGACGCGGTGGCGGTACTGATGCTTGGCGAACGCGATCGCGTGATCGATCGTCGCGGCGAGGCGGGACTTGGCGCGGTGCTGAAGTTTCGCGCGGCGCGTTTCGGCGAGGGCTTCGGTAGAGTCGCTCTGACCGCCCGCGTCCATGCGCGCGGTGACGGCGTTCAGGAAAGCGGCATGGAGGCCGCCGCCGGCGCGGAGCAGCAGCTCGTAATCGCCGACGATCCGGTAACCGACGTCGTAGTTGCCGACGCGGCGGAAAAGCGAGGCGCGGTGGAACGACCCGACATGGGCGACGCACATATGGCAACTGAACTCGCGCCAGTTCCAGGGACGCCCGATCAGGCGGACGCCGCCGCTCGGATAAACGAGCTCGACGCGCGAGCTGATGTACTCGGCGGCGGGATGAGCGGCAGCCTTTTGGACGTAGCGGCGGACCGCGTCGGGCCGGTACTGGTCGTCGGCGCCGAGAAAGGCGATCCACTCGCCGCGGGCGAGGGCGAGGCCCTTGTTCCACGCTTCGTAGACGCCGCGATCGGGTTCGCTGATCCAGGCGCCAAGCGAGCGCTCGTGCGCGCGAATGACGTCGACTGTGCCGTCGGTAGAGCCGCCGTCGACGACGATGTGCTCGACGTTGGGGTAGTCCTGCGCCGCGACCGAGGCGATACAGCGCGGCAGGACGGCGGCGCGGTTGAACACCGCGGTGATGACCGACACCGTCGGGCGGCTCATCGAGCCCTCCCGAACGCGTGCGCGAGCCGGCGGCTGGTTTCAGGGTCGGCGACGGCGGCGCGCCAGCGGTCCGCGGCCAATAACAGGAGCAGGACGCCGAAGACGCAGCAGACGGTCGCGCCGGCGGCGTAGAGGAAGCGCGGCGGTCCCGAGCGGCGGTCCGGCGGGAGAGCCTTGTCCACCACCTGGATCATGGGAGCGCTCTTCGCCTCGTCGATGCGGGCGGCTTCGTACTGCTTGGCGAGAAGCTCGTAGAGGGCCTCGTGAAACGCCACCTCGCGCAGGCTGCGCATATACGCCAGAGAGGTCTCCGGGACGCGCCGGGTCGCGATCTCGACATCGCCCACCCCGCCGCCCCGTGCCTGCATGCGCTCGAGTTGGGCGCGCAGGCCGGCTAGCTCTTCACGGGCGATGACGACCGCGGGATTGCGCTCCGTAGCGAAGGTGTTCATGGCGCGCAACTGGACTTCCTTGGCCGCAATCTCGGCCTTGACTCCGCCGACGGCCTGGACCAGCGCGCGCGCTTGACTATCGAGCTGCAACACCCCGGTGGTCTCCTGCGTATGCTTGAGGGCGGTCTCGGCGCGGGCGAGATTTTCCTTGGCGGCATTCAGCTCGCCCTCGAAAAACAGGCGGCGCTGCGACGCTTCGGTCAATGCGAGCCTCGTGTTGACTCCGAAGAGGAGCTCGACATAGGAGTTGGCCAGATCGGCGGCGGTCTGCGGTTCTCGGTCTTCGACTTCGATGTCGATGAGGCCGTCTTTGGGGCGGACGGTGACGACGGTGCGGCGGGCGAGCTTCTTACGGGCGTCGGACTGGCGCGCTGAGCCGTAGCGGTCGACCAGACGGTAACGGCGGATGAGCTCGGCGGCGATGCCATCGCTTTGCAGGATGCCCGCGTACAGGTCGCCCACGTTGCGGACGCCGAGGTCCCGGCCGCCGAGCGCGGCCAGGGAACCGAGTTGCCCCATCATGGCGGAGACGAGCGACTGGCTCTGCTGCGGAGGAAGAATCGTCGTCCGCGCCGTGTAGCTGGCGGGCAGCAGCAGGACGGCGGCCGTCGAGCCCAGCGCGGAGAGCGCCAGAGTCGCCAGGAGCGTGCGCCGTCGCGCCGCCAGCGCCACCACGAGGTCGATCCAGTCGCGGCGCGGGGCGTGTGCGTCGCGCTCGAGGCCGTAGAGTGTGTCCAGTGTGGCCATAGGTCCCTCGTCAGCGGAGAATGTTGACCGCAGCGGCTCCGAGTGTCAGTTGCGAGAGGACTTGTGTCCAGTCACGGAGCCCGCGGAGGAAGGAGCCCTTGAAGAGCTGCTCGGGGACGACGACGGAGTCGCCCGGGCTCAGGCGGAGCGAGTCGAACCCGCCGGCGCCGCGCCTCGGCAGCACACGGCCGTCGGCGCGGATGATGAAGGCCTGGCTGGTGTCCGCGTTCCGCGTCGGGCCGCCGGCGTGGCGGAGATAGTCGCCGACCCGTAGGCCGGCCTCATGCAGGAACGAGTTCTGGTTGTAGACCGCGCCGAGGACGTTGACGGTCGCGGGACGCGCCGGCACGACGAAGCGGTCGCCATCTTCGAGCGCCACCTCCATGAGCTTGGCGAGGGAGCGGTCGGCGGGGTCGAAATTGAGGACAATCCGTCCGGTGGCCTGCACCTGGCGCAGGTGATCGACGAAGCGGCGCTGCATTTCGAGCCGCGCCGTGAGAGCGGCCATGTCGTCCGCCGCGCCGGCGCCCAGCCGCAGCCCGGCGGTGTGCTCGGTTTCGGTTTCGAGGTCCCGGATGAATTGATCGAGGCGGCGCTGCTGATCCACGCGCGTGGAATCGCGCAGCAGCTCGGCTCCGTAGAGGTACGCCTGCGGCGTCAAGCCTCCGGCGCGGTCGATGAGCTGGCCGAGCGTCTCGCCGGGACGGACCGCGTAGATGCCGGCCGACTGGAATTCCCCTTCGAGACGGACGAAGCGGGTCTGCTGCGCCATGGCGACGCGGACGTCGGCCTGCGAGAACAAAGTCACGACGTCGCCGGGCCGGAGCGGGAGATTCTGAGACTCGTCGCCCTCGAGGACCAGTTTCCCGGGATGAAATGCGATCAGTTCCGCGCTGAGGTCGCGGGGGTTCTGCCGTTCGATGACGGCATACGACCAGTTGATATCCGGGACCGTCGCCTCGATCGCGGTGTGAGTCAATTTGCGAACGGCGTCGGCTGTGGGAACCACCGGGGCGGACGTTTCGGGCAGCGCGGCAGCCAGGGTATTGCGCTTGGTCCAGTACTCGCGCGTGATCAGCGAGTCCTTGTCGGGGATGATGTCGCGGAGTCGCATGCCGTCGCGCCAGGGGAAACGACCGGGGTTGGCCACATTCCCTCGGAGGGTCACGGCATTGCCGAAGCGCGGCGTAATGGCGAGGACGTGCAGGACGTCCCCATCGCGCACGACGGTCGCGAGACCGGCGGAGTCGAGGCGGAATGCGACGCTCTCGAGAGCGCTGCGTTCGCGCACCCGCTCGAGCGTGACGCGCTGGCCGTCGGCCACAGCGGAAAGGCCCCCCGCGAGTTCAAACAGGTCCGCGGCGCGTGTCTCGCCGTTCAGCTCGTAAATGGCGGGATTACGGACGCTGCCCGCGATCGCCACCTGCGGTCCGGCGGGCGGGATGTAGACGACGTCGCCGGGGAGCAGGCGGCAGTCCTTGGATTGATCGCCCTTCAGCAGGAGGTCGTACAGATCGAATTCGGTGACTACGCGGCCCTGGCGCTTGAGCTGGATATGACGCATCGAGCCTTGCGGCGACGGGCCTCCCGACGCGAACAGCGCGTTGACCAGCGTGCTGAGAGAGCTGACCGTATACGTCCCAGGGCGGCGGACTTGGCCCACCACGACGACTTGGACGGAGCGGAGCTGGCCCATCGCGACGGTGAGGTCGAAGTTCCGGAACACGCGCGCGAGTTGCGCGCGGAGGAAGCCTTCGAGCTGCTGGTATTGGATACCGGCGACGTGGAGGTTGCCCGCCTGCGGAACGAAAACGGCTCCTGCGCGATCGACGGTGAGATCGAGCTCGAGATTCACCTGGCCCCAGGCGCGGAGCAGGATCTCGTCCCCCGGTCCAATGACGTAATCGGAAGTGACGGGGACGCGGTCAAGCGGAGCGAAGGTGGTCGGCACATGCTCGAAGAGGGCGGCGCCGAAGATCGGCAGGAGCTCGCCGGTGGACGATTTGGCGAAACGCTGGAACTCGGTGGCCGGCACAGCGGGAGGCTCGGGCAGGGGATCGCGTGGGACAGCCGGCGCCGCGGCTGGAGGCTTGACGGGGGTGCGGATCGCCGGCGCGGTCACGGTCGACGGCGTGCGGCGATCGGCCGGAGTCTCCGCCTCGTCCTTGTGGCATTCGGGGTAGAGCGCGGCCAGCGGGCCGTTGCAGTCATGGGTACCGGCGGCAACCGCGGCAGCCGCGGCGGCGCGCTGCGCGCGGAGAGAGACCGGGGCCGCCAGCAAAGCGAGCCCGGCCAGCAGGGCCATACGAATCCGGAGTGAAGTCACGATGCAGTTCCTTTGGTCTGGCGAGGGGTAGATCGGCAGGCTAAGGGAAAAGCTTTAGTTTCCGGATTTCACTTCCGCGCTATAACGGCCGCACCGGGAGGTCGCGTCCGGCGAGCCCCCAGTCTTCTCCATTGAGGCGCTGCGGCAAAAGCTGTTCTCGATACCGGTCGAGTGCGGCGTCCACGGCCGCGGATCCTGCTTTGCCCGGATCGGGACGCGCGTGATCCTGATGGTACAGGCGCGCCGGAAGAATGCTCTGAGTCAGACCGGAAGCGAGAGCCTCATAAACTCCGAGGGCGTCGATGTGGTGGGATGCGCCGAACCTTTCAAGTTCCGGGAAGCCGCGCACCGAAGCCCACGCGCCGCGGCTCATCAGGATAAAGTCGCCGGCTCCGTTTAGATGGGGCTCGGTCGTCTGCGGAAGCTGCCGGAAGTGCGCCTTCCAGATCTCGAACTGGCGGCGAATGTCCGGATCGTAAGAGCGGCCGGGGACATGGATTTTGAGGATGTTCCGCGCGCAATACCAGAGTTGAGCAAAGACCCAGCCCTCCGGAACGGGCGGCCGGACGTCCCAACGGTCCGCCCGGTAAATGTGGGCGGGCGAAAGACGGCGGCGGGCCAGGAGGCGGACCAGCTTCGAGGAAAGCAGGACGTCCGGGTTAGTCGTGAGGACGAACTCGCCGGCGGCGCGGCGGACACCGATATTCTTGCCGAAATACTCCAGCAGAGGCTGGCTGCCGCCGATCTCCGCGTGGACTTCGGCCGGCACGGTGATGACTTTGCCGGAACACCACTTTCGTCCTGCGGTCTTCCACCCGACCGCCTCGGCGAGGCGCGGACGATCGGAGGGCGGGTTCCATTCCACGACGACGACTTCCGACGGCAGCCGGTGCGCTTCGGCCAGCGCGCTGAAGGAGCGGAGGAACGTACGGAAGCGGCCGAGGAAATCGCCGCCATAGCCGTCATTACGGCCGACCACCACGACGCTCAGATACGGCTCATCCGGTCGGCGGCTCACAGAACCCTCGAGCAGCAGGCGAGCCACTGGCGCATGTGGTGCGCCGTCTGATGAAGGAAACCGCGCGCGGCCTCCGTCCAGATGTAGCCCTGGAATCGCTCGGCGGCGTCTTCGAGTTGGTGGCTGAGGGAAAGATACGCCTCGCTATACGTGGCGCCGTCGAGTTTCGCCTCGACCAGCCACGGGAGGAGATCTTCGAGCATGCAGATGCAGCCCATTTCCGCAGTCGCGTCGCGGAGGTAGTGGTGCGAGTTCCGGCGGTGAAACGCGGCGGGAGATCCGACCCGGACGTGGTGGCCCATGCGGCGCGCACAGGCGAGCGCAAAGTAGCCGCTGAAGATATCGCCATAGCGGTCGATGGCCGCGCCTTCGATTTTGTACCCCATCTTGACGAAGTAATACGAGGGGATGGCGCTGCGCCGTAGCGCGGTGTTTTGCGAATTGATGGGCGCCCAGACGCCGTCTGCGAGGACGAGAGCGTCGCGCTCGGCGAGCGAGGCGGCGCGCACTGGGGACGTCAGCCACGTCATGCCGTCGAGGTCCGGCTCCGAGAGCCAGAGGCCCGCGTTGATCGAGATACTGCCTCGGCCGCGGCCGTACTCGGCGGCCTCGTCCAGATGGCGAAACCGATACGGGAAGCCGCGCGGATAGACGCGGACGGCGGGCTCCAGCCGCAGCAGCTCGCAGAAGTTGAACCAGCCCGAGGGTGTGCGAACGGTGTCGAAATCGCAGTCGTCGCGGCACACGACGCCGTGCTCGGAGAAGACGTCCCATTCGGGAAGGCAGAAGTTGTCGTCGTCAATGCCGATCAGAAAATCCGCGCCGGCCTCGAGGGCGAGCAGATAGCCGATATTGCGGCGATTGTCGGAATCGTAAGGAATGAAGCGGGAGGGCGCGCCGAGTTTCGCCAGATACGCATCCTGCTCGTCGACGGGCCAGTATCGGACGCGCAGGCCGCGCGCGCGCAGATCCTCGCACGCCTGCGGGACAGCGGCGGGGGTCTTGCGGTCGCCGATCACGATCACGTCTACCGCGTCCAGGTGGGCATGCCGGGCGAAGTTTTCGTAATACCCGGTCAAGATGTCCGATGGGTAAATCGTGGTCAGGACCAGCGCGCAGGAAGGTTTAGAGGGCATGTCGGACGATCGGGTGCGAGGACAAGACGTATTTTAAGCCATACGGCGCCGCGGCTCGCCGAAGCTACAAGCGCCAGCAGTTATAATCCATAGGAAATGCTGCAGGCCCCCGCCATATGAACGACTCCGTCTCCTTTCCGGAAACTCCGCTAGGCAAGGTGCGGGAGTATTGGAATTCCCGTCCTTGCAACATCCGTCACTCGCCGAAGCCGGTCGGCACGCGCGAGTACTTCGACGAGGTCGAGGCGCGGAAATACTTCGTCGAGCATCATATTCCCGGGTTCGCGGAGTTCGAGCGCTGGAAGGGCAAGAAGGTCCTCGAGATCGGCTGCGGCATCGGGACCGACACCATCAGCTTCGCGCGGGCCGGGGCGCAGGTGACAGCCGTCGACCTGACCGAAAAGTCGCTTGAAGTGGCGCGGCAGCGGGCCAAAGTCTTCGGCTTCGAAGACCGCATCCGGTTCGTGCAGGCGAACGCGGAGAAGCTCAGCGACTTCGTCGAACCGGAGCAATACGATCTCGTATACTCGTTCGGCGTCATTCACCATACGCCGAATCCCGAGCGTGTCCTCGAGGAGATCCGGAAGTTTACCGGTCCGGGCAGCACGGTCAAGATCATGGTGTACAACCAGTGGTCCTGGAAGGTGCTGTGGATTCTCTTCGTCTACGGCGCGGGACGTTTCTGGAAACTCGACCGGCTGATCGCCGATTACTCGGAGGCGCAGACCGGGTGTCCGGTAACTTATAGCTACTCGCGCACGAGCGGACGTCGGCTGCTCGAAGAGCACGGGCTCCAGGTCACCGATGTCTTCGTGGATCACATCTTCTCGTATCGCATCCCGGACTACGTGCAGTATCGCTACCGGCAGGTGTGGTACTTCCGGTTGATGCCGCGCCCGCTGTTCCGCGCGATCGAGCGGGCCTTCGGCTGGCACCTCTGCCTGACAGGGAGACCGCGTTAAGTGTCCGAGCCGTATCTGTCGCTGGTTGTCACCGCCCGGAACGACGACCACGGCGGAAACCTGCTCGGCCGCATGCAGACGTTCATCAACAACTGGCTGAAGCAAGCTCGCCGCTTCGGCATTCCCTCCGAGCTGATCATCGTCGAATGGAATCCGCCGGCGGACCGTCCTCCTCTCGCGGAGGTGCTACGGTGGCCGACGGAGCCCGGCCCCTGCGCCGTACGGATCATCGAGGTCCCGCCGGAGGTTCATCGACGCCTGCAGCACGCCGCGGCGCTGCCGTTGTATCAGATGATCGGGAAAAACGTCGGCATCCGCCGCGCGCGCGGCAAGTTCGTCCTGGCCACCAATATCGATATCGTGTTTTCGTCCGAGCTGGCGGCGTTTCTCGCCGCGCAGAAGCTCGACCCCGCGCGCATGTACCGGATCGACCGGCACGATGCCATGAGCGACGTCCCGGTCGATGCCGATCCCGAGGAGCAGTTGGAATATTGCCGGACGCATCTGGTCCGGATCAATCGCAGGGACGGCACGTTCCCGCCGGATGAAGTCGTGGAGCCGGCAGCCGAGCCAAGCACCGTGGCCTCCGCCAACGGGACGCCGGCGACGCCCCTGCCGGCGCCGAGATCACGTCCGGCGACGATTGCGTTTGGCCCCGGCTGGTACCCGGAGGAGAGTTGGGGAACCGACCGGTTTTTCCGCTGGGCCACGGAAACTGTCTCCCTACGGGCGGAACGCCCACCCGCTCCGGGCGCGACGCTGCTGCTCGAAGTGGAGCCGGGTCCGTCCGCCGCCGGCCCCATCGAGCTCGAGATCGTCGCCGAAGGCTGCGCGCCCGTACGGGTGAAATTCGATCGCCGCTGCCATCTGGAGATCCGCGCCGACTGGACGCGATCCAAAGAGTTGAGTCTCCTCACGCGGAGCCCGATCTTCCCTTCCACCCGCGATCCGCGGACGCTCTTGTTTCGCGCGCTGCACGCTTCCTGGAAGGGCGGCGGCCGGGCGCCGCGGACTCTCTCCGCCCGCGTCCGGCGACTGCCGTTGCCGCGGCGCGTCTCCGCGATCGCCGCGGGAGTGCGGCATGTGGGCTCCCGCCTGGCGTACGAGGGTCCGCTGGTGGACTTGACTGTCGCTGTCTCGCCCGCGCTGCGCGGGCTTCTTCGCGGCTGTTTCCCGCCGCCGGCTGGTCATACCGAGGTCGAGGCCGCGACGCCGAAAGCGCCGCTGCCCGGACCGGTTTTCCTGCACACCAACGGCTGCGGCGACTTCACGCTGCTGGCGCGGGAGAAGTGGTTCGAGCTGCGCGGGTACCCCGAGTTCGACCTCTTCTCGATGAATCTCGACTCCGTATTCTGCTTCGCCGCCCATCACGGCGGCGCGACCGAAGAGGTCCTGGCCGATCCCATGCGGATCTATCACATCGAACATGGCACCGGCTCGGGATGGACGCCCGAGGGACAGGCGAAGCTCTTCCAGCGCATCGAGGCGCTGGGACTGTCGTACCTCGACAACGACACCGTTCTCAAGCTCGCCCAGCAGATGCGCCGCCTCGAATCGCCGATGATCTTCAACGGCGAGAACTGGGGTTTCGCCGGCGACGAGCTCCGCGAAACCGTGCCGGTCGCGGGCATTTAGGCGATGGCTCTGCCGCTGGTCACCGTCGTCACGCCGTCGTTCAATATGGCGGAGTTCTTGCCGGAGACGATCGAGAGCGTGCTGGCGCAGGACTACCCTCGGATCGAGTACATCGTCATGGACGCGGCGTCGACCGACGGTACTCTGGCCATTCTCGAGCGCTACCGGGATCGACTGACGTACCGTTCGGCGAAGGACCGCGGGCCTTCGGACGCGGTCTTCCAGGGTTTTCAGTTGGCTCAAGGCGACATTCTCGTGTGGCTGAACGCCGACGATACGTTTCTCCCCGGCGCCATCCGGCGTGCGGTGGAGTATCTCGACTCGCATCGCGACGTCGACGTGGTCTACGGCGAAGGCTGGTGGATCGACGAGCGGGGCGCGGTGATCAGCCGCTATCCCTCACTTCCGTTCGACGCGGAGACACTCCGCAGAGACTGCTTCATCTGCCAGCCGGCGGCATTTCTGCGGGCGTCATCCTACCGGCGCTGCGAGCTCGACCCGGAGGTGAACTGGTCCTTCGATTACGATCTTTGGATCCGTATGGAGAAGGCGGGGATGCGGTTCGCGGCGATTCCGGATTACCTGGCGAACTCGCGCATTCACCGGGGTTCGAAGACCATCTACGAGCGCGGCAAGGTCTTCGAGTACTCGATGGCGATGCTGCGGCGGCATTACGGCTATATTCCGCTCTCCTGGATTCTCGGGTACACGGCGTTCCGGCTCGACGGGCGGGATCAGTTCTTCCAACCGTTACAGCCGTCAGCGTGGAAGTACCTGGCGAGCCTGCCGGTGGGCCTTTGGCAGAATCGTCGCGTCCCGCTGCGATTTTTGGCCGAATGGGCGGCCAAGCCGTTCGACGTGATCCGGCGGCGCCGGCGCGGACCGGCTGCCCCCTAAAGAAACTTCCCGCTTCCGCCGAATATCCGAGTGATGCATGCCATCCGTCTGCTTTGCGCGGCGCTTGCGGCGCTGCCTGCCGTGGCCGCTCCCACGGCCCACTTCCAGCCGATGCTGTTCACTCCGAATCGGGGACAGACCCACCGCGATGCCCGGTTCGTCGCCAACGGCCCTCGGCTGACCGCGTATTTCACGCGCCGCGCGGCGGTGATCGACTTGCATGGCGCGGCCCTACGTATCGAGTTCGTCGATGCGACCGGTCCTCGTGACGTCGAGGCGGAGGGCGGCTCTGGTATCGCGAATTTCCTCATCGGGCCCGAGGAGGGATGGATCACCGGCGTACCGCTGCTCGATGGCGTCGTCTACCGCGACGTGTACTCCGGAATCGACGTACGGTATGGCGGCAGCGGCGCGGATCTCAAATCCGAGTACGTCGTGCGGCCGGGAGCCGAACCGTCGCTCATCCGGCTGCGGTACGAAGGGACGGACCGGTTGGAGGTCGGCGCCGACGGTTCACTGATCATCCAGATGGGCCGCCACAGCCTGCGCGAGACACCGCCGCTTCTCTATCAGGAGCGCGGCGGAGTGCGGCAGCGGGTCGAAGGCGGCTTCCAGGTGACCGGCAATGTCGTCAGCTTCGTCGTAGGCGGCTACGACCGTTCGCTGCCGCTGATCGTCGATCCCGTGCTCTATTACCTGACGCTACTCGGCGGCTCCAATGCGGACGCTGCCCTGGGACTTGCGGTCGACGCCACGGGGGCGGCTTACCTGGCAGGCTACACGTCGTCGTTGGACTTTCCGACGGTCGGTGCGGAGCAGAGCGCCAGTGCGGGAAGCAACGAGGTGTTCGTCGCCAAGCTGGCGCCGGATGGCAGCCGTCTCGTCTACTGCACATATATCGGCGGTCGCGGCGACGATCGGGCCTACGGGATCGCGGTCGATGCCTCGGGCGCGGCCTATGTGACGGGCTCGACGACGTCGGCGAATTTTCCGTTGCGAGGAGCGCTGCAAACGAAGCTGGCGGGAGGCCGCAACGCCTTCGTGTTGAAGCTGGCGGCCTCCGGCAACGCGCTCGTGTACAGCACGTACCTGGGCGGCAACGGCTCGGATACGGCGAACGGCATCGCGATCGACGGCGCGGGAAACGCATATGTCGCGGGCGACACCACCTCGACCTCGTTTCCGGCGGCGGCGTTCCAGAAGACGCTGCGCGGCGCTCCGGACGGCTTCGTGACGAAGCTGTCGGCGGACGGCTCGCAGTTGGTCTACAGCACCTATCTGGGCGGGACCGGAGAGGACCATTTGAACGCGATCGCGGTGGATGGGTCCGGGGCCGCAGTCGTGACAGGCTCGACCTACTCGCCCGACTACCCGGTGGCAAACGCGTTTCAGGGCAACCTCGCGGGGGGACAGGACGCTTTCGTCACGCGGCTCTCCGCGGATGGAAAGTCGCTGATCTTCAGCACGTACCTGGGCGGGAGCGGGGGCATGCTCGGCGCCATCGAGGCCGCCCATGCGATCGCGCTCGATACGGCCGGGAATATATACGTAGCGGGGGAGACCAGCTCCGTCAACTTTCCGATTCGGGGCGCCTTGCAGTCGGCCAACGCCGGCTGGCAGGACGCATTTGTTTCCAAGTTCGGTCCCACCGGCACGTTGGTGTACAGCACTTATATCGGAGGGGCGAACGTCGACGTCGTCAACGCGATCGCGGTCGATCCCAGCGGATACGCCTACGTGGCGGGTCAGACGACGTCCGCCAACCTGGCGTCGATTGTGGTGTCGCAAGCCGCGCCTACGGGAATCTTCGACATCTTCGTGATCAAGCTCGCCGCCGCCGGCGACTCGGTAGCGGGCTTGAGCTACTTCGGCGGCGTCGGCGCGGATGTCGCGACGGCGGTGGCGCTCGACTCGGTGTCGAACCTGTACCTCGCCGGGTGGACGCTCTCGCCGAATTTCGCGGTCGTGAACGGCTTTCAGTCGGTCAACGGCGGGAACTATAGCGCCTTCGCCGGCAAGATCGGCTTCGCCGCGAATGGCGTCGCGGTGAGCGTGACTCCGCTGGCCATGACCGTGCTGCCTGCGCAGGCGCAGCAATTCACGGCAACGGTCATGAACACGACGAATAAAGCGGTGACGTGGTCGGTCTCGCCGCCGGTGGGGACGGTTTCGCCGACGGGTCTCTATACCGCGCCCGCGAGCGGGTCGTCGCAGACCGTGACCGTGACGGCGACCAGCGCCGCCGATCCCTCGAAGTCCGCGTCCGCGTCGGTGATGCTCGTGGCCACCGTCGGCGTCACCGTCGCGCCCGCCGCAGTCACGCTAGGCTCGTTGCAGACCCAGCAGTTCACCGCGACGGTCGCGAACTCGTCGAATACGGCGGTCACGTGGTCGGTGACGCCGGCGGTCGGTTCGGTTTCGGCGAACGGTCTCTACACGGCGCCCAATTTGCCGACCCCGCAGACGGTGCTGGTGAAGGCCACGAGTGTCGCCGACACGAGCAAGTCGGCCTCCGCGATGGTCACACTGGCTCTCGTCGGCGTGACCGTGACGCCGACGGCGGTATCGGTCGTCGCCGGGCGAACCCAGCAGTTCTCGGCGGCCGTAACGAACGCGGGCAATACGGCGGTGACGTGGTCGGTCAGCCCATCCGGCGCTGGGACGATCACGGCCGGAGGCCTGTACACTGCCCCGTCGCCGCTCGTGCAGCAGAGCGTCACGATCACGGCCACCAGCGTCGCCGATTCGTCGAAAAGCGCTTCGGCGGCGGTGACGGTGCAGCCGGCTATCGCGGTCCACGTCAGCCCGTTGAGCGCCACCATGTACCCCGGAGACTCGCAGCAGTTTTCGGCGACGCTCGACAACTCGACGGACCAGTCGGTCATTTGGACGGTAACTCCGGCGGGGACCGGAATCATCACGGCAGGAGGCTTGTACATTGCGCCGGGGTCCATCGCGGCGCCGCAGGCGATTACGGTGACCGCGACCGCGGCGGCGGATCCGACAAAAGTCGCCGGCGTAACGGTGTCGCTTTTGCCCACACCGGTATCGACCAATCTGGCGCTCGGCAGAACCGCGACGCAGAGCAGCGACGTCGCGCCCGCGTCGAGAGCGGTCGACGGATCGACCGACGGCAATTACTTCAATGGATCGGTGGCCCACACCGGCGCAGACGGGAACGCATGGTGGCAGGTGGATCTCGGCGCATCGTTCACGGTCACGGCGGTCCGGCTCTGGAACCGGACGGAATGCTGCGGCGATCGGCTGAGCGACTACTGGGTGTTCGTCTCCGATACGCCGTTCGCCGCCTCCGACACGCCAGCCACGCTGCAGTCCCGGGCAGGGACTTGGGCGATCCACCAGACGTCCGCGCCGCAGCCCTCGGCCACTGTCGCGCCGATGAGGTCCGGGAGGTACGTCCGGGTGCAGTTGAGCGGGACCAACAACCTGCAGCTCGCCGAGGTGCAGGTCTACGGAACGGGCGTGGGCGTCATCGTGTCGCCGGCAGCGGCCTCGCTCGGCGCGAGCGCGACCCAGCAGTTCACGGCGTCCGTCATCAATACCGCCAATACGGCGGTCACCTGGTCGGTGAGCCCGAATATCGGGACTGTCGTCAACGGTCTCTATACCGCGCCTCCGACGATCTCCGTCGCGCAGACGATTTCGGTCATCGCCACCAGCGCCGCCGATCCGTCGAAGAGTGCGACCGCGGCGGTGTCGCTGCAAATCGCCGGCGGGCCGACCAACCTGGCGCGCGGCAAGGCCGCCTCGCAGAGCAGCACCTGGGGCGGAGTGGCCGGGGTGGCGGTCGACGGCAACACCGACGGCAACTACTTCAACGGCTCCGTCAGCCAGACGAATCCCGAGGCCAATGCCTGGTGGCAGGTGGACCTCGGCGGGTCGGCCACGATCTCCACGATGGCGATCTGGAACCGGACGGACTGCTGCGCGGCGCGCCTCAGCGATTACTGGATCTTCGTCTCCGACACGCCCTTCGCGGCCGCGGACACCCCCACTACTCTGCAGAATCGCGCGGGAACCTGGCATAGCCACCAGACCGCGCCGCCCGACGGCTCGCAGCCGATCGCGATTGGCGCGCAAGGCCGCTATCTCCGAATTCAATTGAGCGGGACCAACTCGCTCCACATGGCGGAGGTGCAGGTGTTCGGCTCGCGGGCGGCCGACAATCTCGCGATCGGGAAGGCTGCGTCCGAGAGCTCGACATGGTCCCCGGCGTCACGCGCGGTGGACGGGAACACCGACGGCGCCTACTTCGACAACTCGGTGAGCCAGACCGGCGCGGACCCGAACGCGTGGTGGCAGGTCGACCTCGGCGCCTCGGCGGGAGTCGGCGCGGTCGCGATCTGGAATCGCACCGACTGCTGCACCAGCAGGCTCGCCGACTACTGGGTGTTCGTCTCGGACACTCCGTTTACCGCGTTCGATACGCCCGCGACGCTACAGGCGCGCGCCGGGACCTGGAGCAGCCATCAGACGTCGGCGCCCAACGCGGTGTCGCTGGTTCCGGTAGGCGTCCAGGGGCGCTATGTCCGGATTCAGTTGACGGGCACGAACAATCTCCACATGGCGGAGGTGCAGGTGTTCGGCGCGTTTTATTGAGAGCGCTATAATTACGCGTTCCGCATGGAGCGCCTCCTCATCAACGATCTGGGCCGTCACAACGCGCCGCTGATGGCGGAAATCCAGGCGCGCGTACGCGCCGTCCTGGAGAGCGGCTGGTACATTCTGGGCACGCAGGCCGCTGAATTCGAGGCGGCCTTCGCGGCGTACTGCGGGACGGCTGAGTGCGTCGGCGTGGCGAACGGCACGGACGCGCTCGAATTGGCGCTGCGCGCACTGGGAGTCGGCCCGGACGACCAGGTGGCGACCGTCGCCAACGCCGGCGGCTACAGTACGGCGGCGATCCGAGCAGTGGACGCCGAGCCGCTCTTCGTCGACGTCGACCGCTCGTCGATGCTACTGGCCCCGACGGCGCTGGCGGAGCGCCTTACTCCGCGCACGAAGGCCATCGTGGTGACGCATCTGTATGGCCGAATGGCCGACATGCCTGCGCTCCTCGCCATCGCGGATGCGGCCGGAGTCCCGGTGGTCGAAGACTGCGCTCAGGCGCACGGGGCGCGGCTCGCGGGCACGGCGGCGGGCGGTTGGGGGAAGCTCGGCTGCTTCAGCTTCTACCCCACCAAGAACCTCGGCGCGCTCGGCGACGCGGGCGCCGTCGTGACGAATGACGCGGCGCTCGCGGCGCGAATCCGTGAGCTGCGACAGTACGGCTGGCGGCGCAAGTACGAGTGCGTCGTCGAAGGCGGACGCAACAGCCGTCTCGACGAGATGCAGGCGGCGGTCCTCTGCGCCAAACTGCCGCATCTCGACGGCTGGAACGCGCGGCGGCGTGAGATCGCCGCGCTATACTCCGAGTTCCTGCGCGAGAGCGTCGTTCAACTGCCAGCCGCGTCCGGGGACCACGACGTGGCCCATCTGTATGTCATTCGCACCCCGGTTCGCGACGGCGTCCGCAGCGCCCTGGCAGCGCACGGAGTCGCCGCCGAGATTCACTACCCCATCCCGGACCACCGCCAGCTTTCCGCTGCGGGTCAGCCGTGGTCCCGCGTCGAGCTTCCGCAAACTGAACGCTGCTGCCAAGAGGTCTTGACGCTCCCCTGCTTCCCGGAAATGTCGGATGAAGAAACCGCTCGGGTCGCCGAAGCGGTCCGCGCGGCGCTCGCCGGCGACCGGTGATGCCCTGGCGTTTGCCTTGCCGGACGGTCAGCGTTGCACAGCGCCGCTGCCTTCCATTGCAACAACGTTCTCGAACACCAGATAGAACGGAGCGACACCGCTCGTGATTCTCCAGCTCTTCCGCTCTCCCACGCGAACGCCGCGCAGGGCCAGCAACCGATCGTGCTCGACGATGGTTTCCGGGCGATCTGCCAGGTGGGCCAGTGTCGTCCCCACCGGGGCGTAGTAGGCGAAGTCCTTCATATTGCCGGCCCGCAGCAGGCCGGTCAGATCGTCGTGACCCTCGATGTAGAGGGCGGCAGCCGACGTGTACGTGTACCCGGACGGCTCTTTGTCGTCGAACCAGAATCGCACCGGCCGATCCGGTGGAACAGCCGCGTTGCAATGCGCCTGTATATCCATCAACGCGTGGAAGACTCGGACATTGTCGCGGTTCCAGACATACCCGATATGGCCATCGACGGCATAGGCCGTGAAGAGCAGGAACACCATGCCGGCGACGATTGCGACCCGCACCGCATTCCGCCACGGCAGCAGCAGTGCGACGATCAGCGACATTCCGGCGCCTGCGAGCAGCAGCCAGGCCGTCCCCGTCGCCAGAGCGGGCCTGAGCGCTGCAAACGCGTACGGCATCGCAGCCGCCCAAACCAGGAGCGCGGCGAGCAGGGCCACCGCCGCGACGCGCGTCCGTGTTGGTTGCGGCCACAACTCGCCGAAGAGCGCTCCGGCCAGGCAAAATGTCGGAACGACGAGGTAGCTGCTGTGATACGCGACCCGCAGCGCGACTCCATGAAGCACAAATTCCTCGAACGCGTACACCGCCGCCGAAACGGCCAGGAACACCCAGAGCGGCAGTACCACGGGCCGTACCTTGCGGCGCGAGGCGAGCAGCGCTCCGCCGGCGATCAGCAAAAATACGGGGGGCACGAGCCGAAACGCGTCGCGGAGGAAGCCGTTTCCAGTTCCCCACATACCGGAAAGATAAGTCGGATTGTGGATGGCGTATAGCGTCTGCCCGATCTGTCCCATGAAGAACAAATAGGTGTGGAGCACGCCGCGGCTGATCAGGGCCAGCAGAATCGTCACGCCCGCTACGCCCGCGCCCAGCCAGACACCTTCGCGGACCAGGCCGGAAAGAGAGCGCCGACTGCGCAGCAGCAGCAGCAGCGCCAAGCCGCCTACGATCGCGGGACCGGCCGCCATATTCGTATGCCCGGCGAGCCCGAGAAAGACCGCTCCGCCGACGGAGTTCACGGCGCGGTTCCCGCCCGGCCGGAGATACAACGCGATCGCCACAAAGAGGAACGCCACCGCCGGGCCGTCCGGATAGTCCCACGCGACGGTCGAGATGAAGTACGGGCTCGCGGCCAGCACGACCGCGCTCAGAATTGCCGGAAAGACTCCATAGCTCCACCGCACGATCCAATAAACCGAGATCGCGCTCATGGCGATCATGGCCGCATTCAGAATCAGACTGCCGGTCTCGGGACCGGCGATCCGGAATACCACGACTCCCGGCAGTATCCAAGCTAGCCTCGTCACGTAGTACGGCACGCCGGCAAACCGGTGGAGATAGGTGAAGTTGCTGAAGTATCCCGTGTAGAACCACGGATCGATAAAGCCCGCGGACGCAAAATTCGAATACGGGGAGCACAGCGCGTAGAGCATCGCCGCCAGCGCGCCGCACACTCCGACGCGTGCGCCTTCCGAGCTTTGCTGAAACCAGCGCCGTATTACTGCGAGCATGTAGCGACGATCGTGAGCGAGTCCAGCCCAAACCCCAGCCACAGGCGCTCCACGCCGCCGCCGAAGTGCTCCGGCCCGAACATACGCCAACAGTCGACGACGACCGCGCCGTCCTTCACATCTCCCGCGGTGAGCTGTTTGAAGTGCGCCCACGGGGTCATGATCGCGATCACATCCGCCGCGCCCGCGCACGCCGCGGCGCTCTCGGCAAACGCCACCGACGCTCCCAGCGCCTTGCGCGCGTTGTCCATCGCCGCCGGGTCGTAGACCACGACCTTGACGCCCGCTTTCGACAGCTCTCGCGCCAGCGCGACGCCCTGCGATTCGTCGATGACCTCGGTCTGCGGCTTGTAGGACAGCCCCAACACCGCCGCCGTGCCGCCTTCCGGCAGGCGCGAGCGGATGAGCGCCGCCAGGCGCGGGACCTGATTGCGATTGGTGGCATCGGTCGCCTCCGCCAGCAGGGCCGGGACGCCGTTGCCCCGCGCCATGGCCGAGAACGCCACGTTGTCGCGGGGGAAGCAAGGTCCGCCGTAACCGAGCGCGCCCTTCAGATACTTCGGTCCGATGCGCGTGTCGCAGCCGAGCGCCGCCGTCACCACGTCGACGTCCGCGCCGGGCAGCGTCTCGCACACCTGGGCCAGCATGTTCGCGTACGAGATTTTGGTCGTGACGAACGTATTCACGGAAATCTTAGTCAACTCCGCGTTCACGTAGCTCATGCGCTGGATCTTCGGATTGCTATCGCAGACGCCGGTATAGAGTTGCTCGAGCAGCTTCCCGCCGCGCTCCTCGGACTCTCCGATCAGGATCATGTCCGGACGGAGCATGTCGCGGATGACGGTGCCGAGCGCGATGAACTCGGGGTTGTAGCATAGGCCGAAGTCCGGCCCGCACTTCTTCCCCGACGCGGCCTCGAGCGCCGGCAGCAGTTCTCCGCCCGTCGAGCCGGGCATCACGGTGCTGGAGAGGACCACCAGGTGCCAGGACTCCTTCTTCCGCAGCGCAGCGCCGATCTTCTCGGCGGCGCTCAGCACGTAGCGCATCGAAAATCGCCCGTCGGGATCCGACGGCGTCGGCACGATGATGAACGTCACGTCCGTGGCAAGGATGGCCGCCTGGTAATCCTCGGTTGCCGACAGCCGCTCCCGGTTCGCCGTAATCAGGTCGGCGAGCCCCGGCTCGTTGACCGGCGGCAAGGCGTTTTGAATCGCCGCCACGTAGGCCGGATTCACATCCACGCCGACGACGGTGTTCCCCTTGTGCGCCATCACGGCCGCCATAGGTGCGCCGAGTTTTCCCAGTCCGATGATGGATATCTTCATGCTGATAATGAGCCCTATTCCTGACGGACGATCGGCATCCGCCAGCCCGTCCCGAATGCGCGCGAGGTCACCTTGAGAACCGGCGCGGCCTGCTTTCGTTTGAATTCCGCGATGCGCACGAGGCGCAGCACCCGCCGCACCGTCGCCTCGTCGAAGCCCTGCGCGATGATCTCTTCGGCGGACTGCGACTGATCGACGTGCAACTCGAGGATCTGATCGAGTAAATCGTACGGCGGCAGACTGTCCTGATCCGTCTGGTCCGGGCGGAGCTCCGCCGACGGCGCCTTGGTCAAAATCTGCTCCGGAATGTCGGGGCGGCGGCAGTTGCGCCAGCGGCACACCCGGTACACCATCATCTTCGGCAGATCGGCGATCACCGCGAGGCCGCCATTCATATCTCCGTAGAGGGTACAGTAACCGACCGACATTTCCGACTTATTGCCCGTCGTCAGCAGCAGCGATCCGAACTTATTCGAGAGCGCCATCAGAAGATTGCCGCGGATGCGCGACTGGATGTTTTCCTCGGTGACGTCCTTGGGAACGCCGCGGAAGGCGTCCGCCAAGGTTCCCTCGTAGACGTTCATGATGTCCGCGATCGGCAGCGTGAGGGTTTGGATGCCGAGGTTGCGCGCGAGGTCGACTGAGTCGGTGACGCTGCCTTCGCTCGAGTACACGGACGGCATCATCACGCCGAGCACGTTCTCCGGTCCCATGGCTTCCGCAGCGATCGCCGCGGTCAGCGCGGAATCGACGCCGCCGGACAGGCCAAGCAGAACCTTGCGGAAGCGGGTCTTACGGGCGTAGTCGCGGACGCCGAGGACCAGCGCATTCCAGATCTCGGCCTCGGGCGTGAAGTCGTCCTCCGCGACGCGGCCCTGATGCGCGCACGGGTCGACCAGCAGCATATCTTCCGCGAAGCCCGACGCGCGCGCGAAGAGCTTGCCCTCGGCGTCGAACCCGGCGCTGCGTCCGTCGAAGATCAGATCGTCATTGGCCCCGACCTGGTTGATGATCACGACCGGCAGCCGGTATTTGGCCGCCATCTGGCTGAGCATCTGCTCGCGTAGAAGCTGCTTGCCGACCGTGAACGGCGAGGCGGAGAGGTTGACGATGGCCTGCGCGCCCTTGTCCGCCAGAACCTCGATGGGGTCGTGATGATACCGGCGGCGATGCCAAAAGTCGCGGTCGTTCCACACGTCCTCGCAGATGCTGATGCCGAGACGGCAGCCGGCGATCTCGAGTATCCCCGGCTCGGCCGCCGGCTCGAAATAGCGGTCTTCGTCGAAGACATCGTAAGTGGGCAGCAGCGTCTTGTGGAACGCGGGTCCGACGGCTCCATCTTTCAACAGCACGGCGCTATTGAAGAGCGGGCGGCCGATGTCGGCGGGATTAGGGGTGGCAACGCCGACCAGGAGCGGCGGACCGTCCTTGAGCTCGACGGCCATGCGGGAGAGTTGCTCGCAGGCGCGTTGCACGAAGCCGCGGCTCATCAGAAGATCGCGCGGCAGATATCCCATCAGCGCCAGCTCGGGTGTGACAGCGAGGTCCGCGCCGGCTTCCTTGGCCCGGCGGGCGCCGGCCACGATTAACGCTGCGTTGCCGTTGATATCTCCGGCGGTCGGGTTGATCTGAAGAAGTGCAAGTTTCAAAGCGGCGGCGCCCCGGAATTTCGGACTGGGATGTTCCAGTGTAGCAAGTCGAACTTATGTCATGGCGGCGTCGCCAAGAATGAGCTCAAGATGATTCGGCGTCCGCCGCGCGAGGACCCGAATCCCCCGGTCGAGGGTCGCCAGGACTCCGTCGTGGGCAGCTGCCAGGGCGAGCAGGTAAGCATCGGTTACCTGCCGGTGTGTGGCTAGCAGCGTTTCTCCCAGGGGCAGGTCGTCGGGCCAGAAGCCGTGTCCGGAGAGTTGCGTGATTTGCTGCAGTAGCGCCAGCGCCTCGACCGGGGTCGGCGGATTCGGCGTGAACGCCGGGTTCGACGAAATCCGCACAAACCCGGTCTGCGTGATCGGACAGGTGCGGAAGCCTTTCGACGCCTTCGCCTGAAACCACTCGAGTGTCTCCCGATGATGGACGTGGTTGGGCCACGCCAGGGCAATCAGGACATTCGTATCGAGTAGATAGGGCTTCACAGGTCGTCTTCAGCGGCCAGAGTTTGCTCCAGCGTGATCGGAGCGGCGTCCGGGGGGACGGTAAAACATGGGAAACCGTAGGCGGTGGCGCCTCGGGAATCGCGTGTCAGCCCGTGGCGCACCAGCTCGGCGATCGCGGAACCCATCGAAATTCCCTTGGCGTCGGCAACGCTACGGACGAGGTCGGCGACATCGTCGGGGAGATTGACGGTCGTACGCATCATGATGATCATAACATCGACGCATCATCTGTGTTTTGCTCCCAGGTACGGTCAACTTGGCCAGAGGTTCTTGATTCCAGGTACGGAAGCGGTGGCCGATCCTCGGAGTCCGTACTTGAAATCAAGATTGCCGTACCTTGGCGCAAGGAAGACCGTACTTCATCACAACTCCAGCCGAACCCCGAATCAAATCGACCGTACCTGGGAACAACAGCGCTGTGCGTATGTCACTCATTTTTAGCAGGTTACGGGCACAAGTGCAGTCCCAGACAATCTCTGACAGTATTTTGACCTTTTCTCATCAACAACTTGCCGCGATCGTAGACTGCCTTGTATTCTGAGTTCGGTGCGAACGCCGAAGGGCCCTTCCGTCTCTGCTGCTGTTACGTCGGCAAACCGATCCATCGAACCGAAAGAGTTCGTCAAGATCGAGAAAAACCTGAATAGCCTTGGCTTCTTCACTCCGGCCAAGCATCGGGGGGCAAAAGCACGCGAAAAGGTCGTCGTCTTCCGCCGTGAGCTAAACGGAAAGACGATTGAGGCCCAAGCCACCATCCTTCCGTCCGCGAAATACGGCCTACCCACCACAGCCGACCTCGACAAGTACCTCGCCTTCCACAAATTGCTCGAGGCCATGCGGAATCGCGTCGGGGAAATTTCCAATCCCGTCGGCTTCACGTCCACGCAATTGCTGACCGTACTCGGAATCAAGGACGCAGGCAACAATTACCAGGATATCCACGAGTGGCTGCAGCGCATGACGCTGACCGGCATCAACTCGAAGGGCATCGTTTACATGGCGCGCCGCAAGACGTGGGTCTCCGACACGTTCCATGTGTTCGACCGCGTCGTCACCATGGGCTCGACACTGCCGGATGGCGCCGTTGCCGACAGAAATTACGTTTGGCTTTCCGACTGGCAACTCGAGAACATCAACAGCAATTACCTGCTGCCCATCGACCTCGAAACCTATCGCAAGCTGCGGAATCAAATAGCGAAAATTCTGGTGCCCCTGCTCCAGGTGTGGCTTTATGCGTCGCGCGCTGAAGGAAGGTTCGAAAAGCGCTATCCCGAACTCTGCGAGATCCTCGATATCGCCTGCCATAAGCACCTCTCGTTGATTCGGCGCCAACTCGAGCCGTCACTCACGGAACTGACGGAACATCGCTACCTTGCCGCGTGGTCGATCGAGCCGACCGTCGACGGACGCGAGTTCAAACTCGTCGCCGCGCATGGCGAGAAGTTTTATCGGGACCAGAAAATTCGGGGCGCGTTGCCGGCCGTGCAATTGGATTCCGGCATCGTGCCGCTCCTCAAATTGCTCACCGACCGCGGCATCAACGAAGTCCAGGCGCAGCGACTCCTGCGCACGCTCCCGGCGGATCAACCCGTGGCGGACCAGCTCGAGTACGGCGACTATCTCATTTGGAAATCGCGGTCGACCATCAAAAACGCGCCGGGCTTTTACGTCTACCTGCTGCGGCAGAATATTCTGCCCCCCGAGGAGTTCGAGACCACCAGCCGGCGCGCCGTCCGCGACGCCGCTAAGGAACGGCAGGCGGAGGAATCGCACCGCCGTATCGCGCTCGAAGACCGCTATCAGGAGTTCTGCCGCGCCAAGGTGCAGGCGCACTTGAAGTCGCTCGACGAGAGCGCCCGCCGCGATCTCGTCGCGGAAAAAATGCGCGCGGTTCGCGGACAGTGGGGCCATCTCCCGGCCGCAACGATCGAAGAGTTGGCGCAGCGCCAATTGGACCGCGATCTGCGCGGCCGCCTCAACCTGCCCACGCTCGACGAGTTTGCGAAGCGCAGTCCGCAGGAATCGCTATTCGAGTGATTGCGCCGCGATCCACTGCGCAGCGTCGTTGAAATCCTTCGCTCGATAGTCGCACTCGCCCTGGGCGGTCCCGACCAGCACGGTTCGACACCCCGCGACCGTTCCTGCCGCCGCATCCGTCGCGGCGTCTCCGACCACGAAAGTACGCCCCGGTGAGACGCCGAAGTCCCGCAACGCGCGCTCGATGAGCCCGGCTTTCGGCTTACGACAGTCGCAGTCGTCCGCCGCCGTGTGCGGGCAGTAGTAGATTTTCGAGATGCGGACGCCGTGCGGCGCGAGCGCGCGGAAGAGTTGCTGATTCACTGCGATCATCCGATCGGTGGTCAGATAGCCGATGCCTACGCCCTGCTGGTTCGTCACGATCGCCAACGCGAAGCCGGCATCCTGCAACGCGGCCAAACCCTCGCCGACTCCCGGCATCACTTCGACGCGGCTGGGATCGCCGAGAAAGGGAACGTCGCGAATCAGGGTTCCATCGCGATCGAGCAATACCAACCCCCGAACTTCGCGCTGCGGCAGCCGCTCCGGCGCGCTATGCGCCTCCACGGCGGCGATCCGCGCCAGCATCGCCGACGTGCTGGTCGCAAAATCGGACGCGATCACCAACACGCTCCCGCCGTACGCCTCAACCGCCGAACCCGAGCGCAACGACGAGCTGCGATAGTCGCCGCCTTTGATGTAGAAGTCGGGCTTCCAGCGGAGCAGCAGCTCGAGCGGCCGATCGTCTTCGAGCACCGTGACGGCGTCGACGGACTCCAGCGCGGCGACCAGGTACATCCGCTCGCGCTCGGGATTGATCGGCCGCAACGGGCTCTTATACCGCTTCACGGACGCGTCGGAATTGACCGCGACGAGGAGACGGTCGCAAGCGGCGCGCGCTTTGGCCAGATACTGCGCGTGGCCGGCGTGCATCAGGTCGAAGCTCCCGCACGTAAACCCGATCCGCCGTCCCGCCGACCGCTCGGCGCGGACCCACTCGTCGACTTGCGCGTGCGTGAGAATTTTGGAAGCGGGATCGTCGGGCATCGTCGAAAGACCACGATAGCAAGGAGCTCGTACCGCGACGCTTGTCCCGCTTCCAATTCGAACAGATCTGTTCGACAATGGGAGGCGGTGAAGGGCAGCGAGTTCCTCTGATGTTTACGGCGCACTACCCCGCGACGATCATCCCCGAGTCGACGGGCAAGGGGTTCCATGTCCGCTTCCCGGACATTCCCGAAGCGCTCACCGGCGGCGAGGACATCGAAGATACGCTCGTCCAATCGGCGGATTGTCTGGCAGAGGCGATCGCCGGCCGGATCTCTCGCGGCGACGAAATTCCGCTTCCCTCCACGCCAGAGCGCGGGCAACGCCTCATCGGCGTGCCTCTCGAACTCGCTCCGAAACTTGCACTCTACCTCGCGATGCGAGAGCAGGCTATATCCAAAGTAGACCTCGCGCGCCGCCTCGGCGTCAGCGAGACGGTCGTGCGCCGGATGTTGAATCCAGACCATGCGACGAAGTCCCACAAGATCCAAGCCGCTCTCGCGGCCCTCGGTAAGCGGATCGTCATTTCATTCGAGAACGCGGCCTAGAAAGGTCCCAATGAAGCGCCAAGAGAACTCAGATGACCTGCCGGCCAACACCTCCATCCTGGGTTCCGGCTGCCGGGATCGGAACCTCAACCACAATGTGCTCGCGGCGGACCAGTGGTGGCAGCCCACGCTGGAAGACGAAACGGAAGCTTGGTATGACCCCCCTATCGAGCCGGCGTCCTAAAGGCCAACCGCTAAGCGGACTCGCCCGCCGTTTACACTGGTCATAATGACCTTTCCCGAACAGTACCGGGCCCAGCTTCTCGACACCATTCAGTCTCTCGACCTCGCCCAGATCCAGCGCGCCATCGACCTCCTGGCGCAGGCCCGCGACGAGGGGCGGCGCATTTTTACTTTCGGCAACGGCGGAAGCGCGTCGGCCGCTTCGCATTTCGCCACCGATATGGTCAAGGGCGCGAGCTTCGGACGCGACAAGCGCTTCCGCATCATGGCGCTCACCGACTCGCTGCCGACCCTCACCGCCTACTCCAACGACGTCAACTACGAGTGCGTCTTCGTCGAGCAGCTCAAGAACTTCGCCGAGCCCGGCGACGTCGTCATCGCCATCAGCGGTTCCGGCAATTCGCCCAATGTCCTCCGCGCCATGGAGTATGCGAACTCGATCGGCTGCCGCACCGTCGCGCTCAGCGGACGGGACGGCGGCAAGCTCGCGCCGCTCGCGGAAATCAGCCTCCAGGTGCCGCATCCGCATATGGGCCGTATCGAAGATTCGCACCTGATCATGCTGCACATGATCGGGTATTACTTTATGGAAACCGAGTACACTGCTTCTTAATCGCATGAAGCTGTCGATCCTCATGCCGGTCTACAACGAGCGCACGGTCGTCGAGCGCTCGATCGGGCTCGTCATGGCGGCGCCGCTGCCCGAGAACATGGACCGCGAGCTGATCGTCGTCGACGACTGCTCGACCGACGGCACCTGGCATATCCTCGAGCGCCTCGCCGCCGCATACCCCGAGATCCGCCTCTATCGCCACGAGAAGAACGCCGGCAAGGGCGCCGCCGTGCGCACCGCGATCTCGAAGGCCGACGGCGATTTCTCCCTCATCCAGGACGCCGACCTCGAGTACGATCCCGCCGAGTATCCGCGCCTCCTGCAGCCGCTGCTCGACGGTCACGCGGACGCCGTCTTCGGCTCGCGGTATATGGCGGGCGAGCAGATGCGCATCCTGCCGTTCTGGCACTCGATGATCAACAAGGGGCTCACCCTGGTCTCCAACATGTTCTGCAACCTCAACCTGACGGACATGGAGACCTGCTACAAGGTGTTCCGCACCGACCTCCTCAAATCGGTTCCGATCCGCTCCGACCGCTTCGGCTTCGAGCCGGAGATCACGATGAAGAGCGCCAAGCGGAAATTCCGCATCTACGAGGTGCCGATCAGCTATCACGGCCGCACCTACGAGGAAGGCAAGAAGATCGGCTGGAAGGACGGCGTCAAAGCGCTCGCCGTCGTGCTGAAGTTCTGGATCATCGACGACCTGTACGCGACGCCCTACGGCCGCGGCGTGCTGAACAACCTCACGGGCACGCCGCAGTACTTAAGCTGGGTGGCGCGTAAACTTCGGCCGCACGTGGGCGACACGGTGCTCGAGATCGGCGCCGGGATCGGCAACATCTCCGGACGGCTGATGTCGCGGCGGCTGCTTTATGTGGCGGCGGAGAAGGATCCGCTGCACCTGCACGCGCTGCGTAACCGATTCCTGCGGACCCCAAATGTCGTGGTGCAGAAACTGGATCCGGCGAACGCGGGCGACTTCGCCGCCATGGAGCAGTGCTTCGACACAGCGATCTGTTTGAACGTAGTCGAGTACCTCGACGATCCCGCCGCGATGCTGCGGAGCCTGCGCGCGGCGCTCAAGCCGAACGGCTCTCTGATCGTATTGGCGCCGCAGGGCCCGGCGCTGTTCGGCAACGTCGATCGCCGCCTCGGGCACAAACGGCGGTACCGCGCCGCCGAGCTGCGCGCGCTGCTCGAATCGGAAAACTTCGACGTCGAACAGCTCTACCAGTTCAACCGCGTGGGCACCCTGCCGTGGCTGACCTTCAGCCGCGTGATGGGCGCAGGCAACATCAACAAGCTGGTGTTGAAGATCTTCGATAAGACGGTGTGGCTGTGGCGGCGGATCGACGGCCTTTTCCCCTGGCCTGGCCTGTCGCTGATCGTAGTGGCGCGCAACCGCGCTACGGCGGCCGGTCCCGCGTCCGCGCGGCGCGACGCCATCCCGCAAGGACTCTCGCGCGAATGAGCGCGCTCGACCACCTGCTGGCGGAGTTCTCCGGCAAGCGGGTTCTCGTTATCGGCGACCTCATGCTCGACGAGTTTCTGTGGGGCAAGGTCTCGCGGATCTCGCCCGAAGCGCCGGTTCCCGTCGTCAACGTGGCGAGCGAGTCGTACTACCCCGGAGGCGCCGCCAACGTAGCGCGGAATCTGCGCGAGTTCACACCGCACACGATGGTGATGGGGCGGGTTGGCGGCGACCGCTACGGCTGCCAGTTACTCGAGCTGCTCGCCGAGCGTGGCATCGACACTTCAGGTGTGCAGCAGGACGCCGCCGCGGCGACCATCGTGAAGACGCGGATTATCGCGCGGAACCAGCAGGTCGTCCGGGTGGACCGGGAGACGAAGACGCCCCTCACCGCCGAGCGGGAGGCCGCCGCCATCGTGTTTCTGGAAACGGCCATCCCTGCAGTGGACGCCGTGATCGTAGCCGACTACGGCAAGGGATTTCTGACGCAGACCTTCGCGGACCGCATCTGCGCGCTGGCGGAAGCGAACGGCAGGATCGTGGCGGTGGATCCCCACCCGTACACGTCGATCGTGTGGCGTGGGGCGACGGCGATAAAGCCGAACCGGCTGGAGGCGTTCCTGGCGGCCGGCCTGCCTCCCGCCGATCCCGTGACGCCGGTCCTCGAGGATGAAGCACTGCTCGAAGCCGGGCGCCGTCTCATCGAGCGCTGGAGGCCGCGGCACCTGCTGATTACGCTCGGCGAGCACGGCCTTCTGCTGCTCGGCAGCGACGGCGCACAACGGCATATCCCGACTTGCGCCAAGACGGTCTACGACGTTTCCGGGGCTGGAGACACTGCCATCGCGCTCTTCACACTGGCGCTCGCAGCGGGGTTGGCCGCAGCCGATGCCGCCGATATCGCCAACCGCGCGAGCGGTATTGTCGTGGGAAAACTCGGGACCGCGGTGGTTACCGCTGCCGAACTGCGGGACAGTCTCGCGGACAGGCGCTAAGAAGCGCTGCGGGCGCCGCGCCTTTTTCGCAAAAGGAGCAGAAACAGCCCGCCGCCGGCCAACACGGCCGCACCGGGTTCCGGAACAGAGGCGACAAGGGTTGGATCGGCAGAGGAGAACGTGACCGCCCAATCACCGGTCAAGAGATCGCCAAGGGGGTCGCGAAACGGGCCGGGAAAGCCGGAAAGCGCCGTCGTGAAGTCGCCGTTCTCCTGTTCGGTGAAACCGTCGGACAGTAGCAGCCCATTTGGGAAGTTGTCATATTCCGTGAGCACGACTGTGTAGTCCACGGCGGCATCGGACACCCAATTCAACGATGCATCCGTATTGTTCGCGTAGCCGCTATCGAGGAAGAGGAAGTTGCCCGAGGAGTCGAAGAGGCTCAGAACCGGAATGAAGCCGCCCAGCGCAAACGAGGTGGTCGCCACGCTGACAGGGCCTTGATTCTGGACGCTGTACTGGAAAACGATCTTCTCGTTGTCGTGTGCGAGATTGCCGGAGAAGTTGATTGTCGTGGCGGAAGCCGCCGAGACGAGAAAGAAGGCGGTCAAGACTCGCGAAAGCACTGGCGTTTCTCCGATTTGTAATTGCTGAGCCGTTCTAAATGTAGTACCGGTAAAACCATGACGGCTAGATGATAAAGCTTATCAGTCTAACTTATGAGTGGCAAGCGAAATATCGAGAGGCTGTCTGGAGAGCGGCCCAGTGTCTACCCGGCTGCCCGGCGCCGTTATGATGTTTGTAATGAGAATGCTGGTTGCGGGTGGGGCAGGATTCATCGGATCCAACTTCGTCCATTACACGATCGAGCGATTTCCGCGGTATGAGGTGACGGTTCTCGATGCGCTCACGTACGCCGGGAACCAAGCGAATCTGGCGCCGTCGTTGGACAAGATCGGTTTCGTGCAGGGCGACATCTGCGATGGCGAGCTCACGGACCGTCTGGTCCGGGAGCACGATATTGTGGTCAACTTCGCGGCCGAGTCGCATAACGACAATTCGCTGCGCGACCCGTGGCCGTTTGTCCGCACCAACGTCGTCGGCACCTACACGCTGCTCGAGGCGGTCCGGCGCCACCAGAAGCGTTACCACCACATTTCGACCGACGAAGTCTTCGGCGATCTCGAGCTCGACGAGGACAGGAAGTTCGACGAGGGCACTGCGTACAACCCGTCGAGTCCGTATTCGGCGACGAAAGCGGGGTCGGACCATTTGGTGCGGGCGTGGGCGCGCTCGTTCGGGGTGAGGGCGACCCTGACCAACTGTGCCAACAACTATGGGCCTTACCAGCACGTTGAGAAGGTCATTCCGCGGCAGGTCACGAACGTGCTCATCGGGCGCAAGCCGCGGCTCTATGGGGCAGGGAAGAACGTCCGGGAATGGACCCACGTGGACGACCATAATGCGGCGCTCCACCTGGTGCTGGAGAAGGGCCGGATCGGCGAAACGTACCTCATCGGTGCCGGTGACGAGCGGAGCAACCGCGAGGTCTTCGAGCTGATCCTCGAGTTGATGGGCAAGCCGCGCGACTGGTACGACCACGTGACCGACCGGCCGGGCCACGACGTCCGCTATGCCAACGATTCGACCAAAATACGGACCGAGCTGGGGTGGGCGCCACGGTACACCGACTTCCGGGAAGGTCTCGCGGCGACGATCGAGTGGTACCGCTCGAATGAGGCTTGGTGGCAGGCGGTCAAAGAGGCCGTGGAAGTGGCTTATGCCACCAAGGGCCAATAGCGCCGGAGCGGTTTAAATTCAGTCACTTCCCCCTAGAACTTTGGGATCATAACCCCCCAGTACCGAACGTCCTGGCCCGCGTGCGGATCGAAGTGTCGCGACCAGTTATAATCGTTGCTCCCGGTCTTCTCTGGATGGTCCGAATCTTCCGCGTCTTTATCCCGGTCAGCGTCATCATCCTCCTCATTACAGAGGTTTTACTCACTATTGGGGCGTTCGTCGCCGCCGCTTTTCTGAATCCCGAAGCCCTCACCTACCTGCGGTACGGGAACGGCGGGATCAATATCGCCCTGGTAGTGGTGACGCTCATCTTCGGGCTCTACGTGAACGACTTGTACTCGGATATTTACGTCAAGTCGCACATTCTACTGCTGCAACAGCTTTCGTTCGTGCTGGGCGTGGCGTTTCTGATCCAGGGCGGCGTGAATTACGTCGATCGCGACCTGCGCATGCCGCTGCACATCATGGTGCCGGGGAGCGCGTTCGCGGTCATTGCCATCTACGGGTGGCGGGTTCTGTTCAGCTCGGTGGTGGTGAAGGCCATGGGCGGGGACCGGCTGCTGCTCGTCGGCAACAGCCCGGTGATACGGGAGATCGCGGAGCATATTGCGGCGCGGCCGGAAAAAGGGCTATCGGTCATCGGAGTGCTCACCGACGACGCCGAAGCAGCACAGGAACACGACGCCAAATTTCTGGGGCGGGTGGACGCTTTACGCGAGGTCGCGGCGGCGACCCATCCGGCGCGGATTGTGGTCGGAATGCGGGAGCGCCGCAACCGCCTGCCGGTGCGCGACCTGCTGGATCTCCGTTACCGGGGATATTTGATCGAAGAAGCGCCGACGACGTTCGAGCGGGTTTGCGGACGCGTCTGCATGAAGGAGTTGCGGCCGTCGCAATTGATTTATTCGGGAGAGTTCAGCCGGCGCCGGCGTGTCGTGTTCTACCAGAACGCCAGCAACATAGCTTTCGCCTCCGTGTGCCTGCTGATTTCGCTGCCCATCATGCTGCTGACCGCGCTCGCGGTCCGGCTGACCTCGTCCGGTCCGATCCTTTACCGCCAGCGGCGTGTCGGTATGGACGGCGAGACGTTCACGGTCTACAAATTCCGGTCGATGACTGCGGATGCGGAAGCCAAGACGGGCGCGGTGTGGGCGGTGCGGAACGATCCGCGCGTGACGCCGGTGGGACGCGTGATCCGGAAGATCCGATTCGACGAGCTACCGCAGTTGTTCAACGTCCTGAAGGGCGAGATGTCGCTGGTGGGTCCGCGTCCGGAGCGTCCGGAGTTCGTGGACAGCCTGGCGGAACAGATTCCGTACTACCGTCACCGCCACGCCGTGAAGCCCGGCATCACCGGCTGGGCACAGATCAACTACAAGTACGGGGACACGATCGAAGACACCATCACCAAGCTCGAATACGACCTGTACTACATCAAGAACATGTCGTTCAGCCTGGACCTCTACATCATGTTCCACACGGTAAAGACGATGCTGGTCTCGCGCGGATCCCAGTAGGCCGCGTTACTTCGGTAACGGAAAAAGGGAGAGATCCGGCATGGGGAAGTCCTTCACGTTGTCCGTCAGCAGCGAGAGCTTGTTCTGAAGCGCGGTGGCCGCAATCAGAACGTCGCCGAGGTACAGTGTTCTGCCCGCCTTTGCGTAATCGCGCTTGAGGGCGCCGGCCACCTCAGATACCGCAAAGGTCAACGGATACAACTCGAGACTGCGCAGGAACCGGGATGTTGCGAGTTCTTCGTTCGGACGCATGCCCGCGTAAATCTCCGCGATGTTGATGGGACAGCAGGCGAGTGTCCCACCGCTCAGTACGAGGCTGCGCAGCAGTTCGCGGCGGCCCTTCTTCCCATTTATGGCATCGATGATGACGCTCGTATCGAGGAGGTACGTCGTCATTAGCGGCGCGTCACCTTCCGGAATCGCTCCTCGGATTCGCGGCGAAGTCTACGAACGTGCTTCGCGGCGCCGTCTTTTAACTCGGGATGATCCTCCTCGCTCCAGGGTACGAGCCCATCGAGCGCCTGCAATTGCCTCCGCCGGACTAATTCCTTCGCCGCGGCTTCCGCAAAGAACGCGCTTCGCTGACGGCTGCCGACGAGAGCGTCAACTTCCCTCAAGAGTTCGTCTGAAATCGCGAAATGAGCACGCTTAATCATGGGCACACAACCGTGGGCTTAGTTCGGCCCACTAAAATGGTACCACGCCGCTTCTGCCACTCCCGCGGCCGGCAAGGAGCGCCGCGGCGCGCCTGCACCCCATAAAATGGCGGGGGAGGGTCTTTGCGTATTGTCGTCGCCGGCGCTGCCGGTTTTATCGGGTCTCACCTCTGCGACCGGCTCATCGCGGACGGCCATACTGTCGTCGCGCTCGACAACCTGCTGACGGGCAGATCCGCGAACCTCGAACATCTTCGCGATGTGCCGCGGTTCTCGTTCCTTGAGCAGGACGTGACCCAGCCCTTCACGATGGACGGGACCGTGGACGTGGTGGCAAACCTCGCCTCGCCGGCCAGCCCGAGGGATTACCTGGAGCACCCGATCGAGACGCTGGACGTGGGTTCCCTCGGCACGCGGCGGTTGCTCGAGCTGGCCCTCTCCAAGGGCGCCCGCTTTCTGCTGACGTCGACCTCCGAGTGCTACGGCGACCCGCTGGTGCATCCGCAGGTGGAGACGTATTGGGGGAATGTGAACCCGGTGGGTCCGCGATCCTGTTACGACGAGAGCAAGCGCTTCGCGGAGGCGCTGACGATGGCGTACCACCGCAAGCACGGGGCGCGCACCAACATCGCCCGGATCTTCAACACGTACGGGCCGAGAATGAAACTGGATGACGGACGCGTCGTGCCGGCGTTCCTCGACCAGGCTCTACGCGGCGAGCCGATGACCGTGTTCGGCGACGGGTCGCAGACACGCAGCTTCTGCTTCGTGGAGGATCTCGTCGACGGGCTGTGCCGGCTCATGCTGTCGGAGGAGCGCTACCCGGTGAACCTCGGGAATCCGCACGAGATGACGATTTTGGCTTTCGCGGAGCACATCCGGCGGATCACCGGCGCGGCCTCGCCGATCCGCTTCGAGCCGCTGCCGGAGGACGACCCGAAAGTGCGGAGGCCGGACATTACGAAGGCGCAGCAGGTGCTGGGGTGGCGGCCGCGGGTGTCGTTAGATGAAGGTCTGCGGCGGACGGTGGAGTATTTTCGGGGAGCGCAGACGCGCGCCGGCGCCTGAGGTTCAGGCGCGCAGGCGCTGGAGCGCCGCCAGGAGATCGCGGGCAATGGGCGCGAGAAAGCCGGATACGGCCGACAGCAGGAGGAGCCAGCCGGCCTGCCTCCAGCCGACATCGCTGAACAGGAACGCGATGAACGTGAGCGCGGTGCTGGTGAGCCACGCGTAGCCCTTGAGGCGCCGCTGCCAGCGCGCGGCGGCGGAGACCTGAAACGACGAAATGGACTGCGTCACCTGGTGGCGAATGCGGTTGCGCGTCTCGGTGAGCTTGTGGCGCGTCTCGGCCTCGGCGGTCAGCTTCTCGGCGGAGTATTGTTGGACGGCGATGCCGGGGATGGGGATGACGGGCTTGTACTCCTGGAGCAGCGTGTCGACGTCCTGGGTCGTGGCATGGACGGTGAGGAGGCGAAAGAGCTCGCTATTCAACCGCGGGTAGTCCAGGACGAGGAGCGCGGCGCCCGAAAACTGGGCGGCGAGAGCCTCGAGCTCGGCGCCGTAGAAGGCGTCGGCATCGCGATCGGTGGCGAGGCGGAGGAGCTCGAGCTCGGCTTGATCCACGAAATGCGCCTGGTCCGTGGCGTCGGGATTCAGGACGCGCACTCTGGCCTGGAGCCATTCGCGCAGCCGGTCGCGATTGAAGCGAGCGCGCCAGCCGGTGAGGTCTTTTGCGGCCTGCAGCAGGGCCATGGTCAGGCCGCCGATGACGCCGACAGCGAGCAGATAGCCGGAAAACGAGTGGGAAGCGTAGTTGAGACCCGTTTCGATGTTGGCGCCCAGATCGATGGTCATGGCATTTCTCCTGTTCAAGCGACGAACTGCAAGGCAAACGCGCTGAAGTCTCTCCAGATGAGACAGGACAGGATGCAGTAGCCGGCCTGTCCGTTGTCATCGGCCGCAAAGTGGATGCCGAGGAACTCGCCGGTGGTGTCTTCGACGACGGCGGACCCGGAATCGCCGGCCTCGAAGGGCCCGTCGAGCGCGTCATACGCGAGGACGCTGGAGAACGAATAGTCGCGGCCTCCGGCGGTGAAGATCTTGTGGTCGTACACGTGGCCGATGCGGCCGCGGAGCTCTCCGCGGGCAGTGTGGACGCGCGCGGTGTGGCCGTAATAGCGGGCGAAGTCGGGGACCTGTTGGTGGATCGCCGTCTGCTGGAAGGAAAGGGCGAGGGCGGCATTGGACAGTTGAACGCCGACGCTGACCAGGGCCAGGGCGGCGTCGACGAAGTTATCGCCGGGGCCGAGGCCGGTCCAGCGATAAACGCTGCCGATGGTTTCGGAGCCGGGCTGTTGTCCGGGCTGGGCCGGGCTCTCGACGACGGCGCCGGCGGCGCTTCCGCCGCCGGGCGCCGCCAGCACGTGGGAGCAACTCATGGCATAGACATTGCCCCACGCGTCGGAGACTCCGGCCCCGAGGGTTCCGAACGAGGGCGGCTTGGCGGCGGGCACCCCCAGGGTCCCGCCGGATTTGACGATTCGGGCCATGGGGCCGCTCCTACTTCTTGGCTGCCGTGCCGCCTGCGGCGCTGGCCAGGTCGTTGCCGCTATTGCTTTTGCCGCTGCCGGCCATCTTCTTGATGGCGGAGAGGACCGGGACGTTGATGCCGAACGACAACTGCGACGAGTAGCGCTGGGTGTAGCTCGACCCGGTCTTGGGGTCGGATCCGGGGAGCAGCACGCGATGGTTGGCCCAGGCGGAGCCGACGAAGAACTGCAACTGCTGAATGCCCCAGGCGCCGCCGAAGATGAAGTTCTCACCGGGGCGGCCGGTGAGGCCGATGCCCGCAATGGCGCGCGGCAGGAGCCATCGCCTGTTGCCATACTTCAGGTCGACGAGATCGGGATAGAGATTGATGATCCCGTAGATGGACTGCTTGTTGATGGTCTTAGGCGTGAAGAGGCCGCCGTTGTCGCTCGAGTAATCGAGGAGAGTCAACTTGTTGACGGGGACGGCGACGCTCGCATCCCACCAGTACTTGCCCTCGTTGTCGTACTTCTGCGACTGGCCGATGAGTTTCGAACTGGTGTCGGAAAGGCGGACGCCGAAGACCGTGACGTCGCTCGGGACAGCGACGTGGGTGATGACGCCGAAACCGACGACGCCTACCGGCGCCTGGACGGTCTTGTCCTGCAGAATACCGGCCGAGAGCCTGAGGAGGGCAAGCAGATTCTGGACATTGATCGGCAATTTCTTCTCGACGATGGCGCGGTAGGAGATGTTGCTGACCTGCGGCAGCACTTCGTCCACTTTGATGTTCTTCGGGTCGGCGACGTTCACGACTTCGTTGAGGTGGACGAACACGAGGGCGATGGTATGGGCGCCGGGGATGTGGAGCGATTCGCTGAGCTCGACGGAGCTTTTGCCGGCAGTGGCCAGGAGCCACTTGTCATGAGCGGCGCCCTTGGCGTCGTACTTGACGAGGTGGACCAGCGCGTACTTCGCAGCCTTCCGGTCCCAGACCGTCTTACTGCCGTCGGGCGCCTGGATGGGCGCGTCGAGGAAGGCCTTGACGGCTTTGGCGAGGCCGCTCGAGTCCTTGCCGTCCGGGCCGAGCAAGGCTGCGTTGAAATTCTTCGCGATCGGGTCCAGAAGGGTCTTGTTCAGGCACGAATCGTCGGCGGCCGTTGTGCAAGAGACGGCGGCGATTTCGCGGGCGCCGGAGGCTTTGAGGACGTCATTCGGGTCGGCCTGCGCGGCAGCGTCGACGGCTTGGCTCTGGCCGCCGCCGGGTGGTGGCTGTTGGGTTTGGGCGCCGGGGGGCGGGGGGCCGCCGCCGGGCGGTGGCTGTTGCGTCTGGGCGGAAAGGCCGGCCGCAAACGAGAGCACGAGCGAGAGGGCGAGAGTTAAGGTCGCCCGCCGGCGACATGGCGTCAGGTGTTTCATGGTTCGAGTTCTCCACTATAGAGGTGTTTCAGACCCCATAGACTGTTTTTCCATTGCCGACTATTTTGCAGCATAGCCGGGTACGCTAACAAGCCTTCATACCTATTAGCGGCGGCTATCGCCGGAAAGGGACAGATACGAGAAACGGGGTAAACGCAACTTTATGACTGGCGGACCAGAGAGAGGAACTCGGCGTAGTCGCGGATATAGTCGGCCGGGTCGTAGGGCTCGGAGCAGAGGGCGAGAAGGACGGCGTCGGCGGAGAAGCGATATTGCACGCTCCAGATCATCGGCGGAATGTGGATGCCGAGGTCGGGCCGGTCGAGCAGGAAATCGGCCTGATTGACGCCATCGTCGGCGACGATGTGCACGCGGCCGTGGGCGGCGACCAGGAACTGGTGGAGCGAGCGATGCGCATGTTCCCCGCGGACCTGTTCGCTGGAGACCGCGAAGCTGAGAAAGTAGCGCTCGATAGCGAACGGGACATGGCGGGCGGTCTCGCCGAAGGTGAGGGCGCCGCGGAGATCCTCGTGGAGCGGCAGGCGGCGTAGCGTGACGCCTCGGATCGCGGTGGCGGTGACCTCCGCGGTGGCGGCGGTCTGAGCTTGCCCCGGCGCATTGGGAACTCCGGAGTAGCGCACGATCTGGGCGGGGTTGCCTGCCACCACGGCCATCGCGGGAACGTTCTTGGTGACCACGCTGCCCGGCTCGACGCGCGCGCGTTTGCCCACCGTGACCCCTGGCCACAGCGTCGAATTGGCGCCAATGGAGGCGCTTTCGCCGAGGACAATCGGGGCGCCGCCGGCCGCGTCGATGCAGCTTCGGGCCGCGATCCGGACCCCGGTTTCGATCGTCAGCGGACCGCGCAGGTAGACTTGCGAGCCGATCTCGACGCCCGCGGCCAGAAGGATGCGGCCGGTGAGGATCGAGTGCTCGGCGATCCCGCACGGCCCGGCGATTTCGACCTCGGGGCCGACGCGGCTATAAGCGCCGACGGCGGTTCCGGCGAGGATGGCGCCGGTCTCAACGATGGCGGCAGGGTGCACGGTCGCGGAAGGCACCCCTACAGAATACCGGGATTACGCTCAGGCGTCCTTGCGGACGGCGCGCTTGCGCCGCAGCCAGATCGCGAGGCCGAGGCCGCCGGCCATCATCGCCCACGTTCCGGGCTCCGGGATCTCGCCGACATCCTGGATCGAAACACCCTTGTTGTTGAAGAGGATGCTAGAGCCATAGATGCGGCCTTCGAAGTCGACGGACTTGGAGGCGCCGGCCGTGCCGCCGACGGTGGCCAACTGGGAGGCGGTCAGGAAGAAGTCCGCATTGATCGTGGCTGCTGCGCTGGTCGGGTTGATCGTGAGGCCCGCGGCCGAGAAATAGAAGATCACCTGGTCGGAGGTGAGGCCTCCGGTGAGGGTGATGCTGCTGTTGAAAGTCGACGTGGTGCCGCTGGTCAACTGGATGATGACCAGATCGTTCGCGCAATTCACGCCCGTGCAGCCGATCGTGATGGCGCCGGTCTGGGCATAAGCGGCGGTGTTCTTGTAAAGCGCTACGTGCGTGGTCGAGTTGTAGTTCGTGCCGCCTTCGATGTTCGCGATCGAGCCGGTGGTGAGGAACGTCGTCGACGTGCCGGTGACGCCGCCGAGGTACGACTCGATATTCGTCAGCTGCGTGCCCGCCTGGGTGACGAGGGTATTATTCTGTAGCGGCAGCGTGCTGGCAGTTGTCGAGACCCCGTTGATGGTGCCGTTGCCGCAGAGGTTCGGATTGGGCGTGCCCCCAACAGCGGCGCACGTGGTGCTGGTCGTGGCATGGAGCGGATCGGCGAAATCGATGATATTGCCGAAGGTGTTGGCGCTGGCGCCCGTGCCGACGACCTTCATCGTCGACCCCGTTTGAACACCCACTCCGTCCTGGTTGCCGACCGTCACCTTGCCGTTAAACGTGAGCGTGTCACTGGTTCCGGTGAGGACGCCGAAGTAGGAGAGCTGGCTACACACGTTGATGGTGGTGCAGGTCGTTCCCGCGTTCGCAAAAATGGAAGTATTGGCGGCGGCGGGGAAACAGAACGCTACAGCAAAAAGCATGACGGCAAGGGCCCGTCTCCCCAATTTGAGGAGTGCGGGTGCGGCCGGCCATGCAACTTTTGCGTCACAATCCATTCGACAGCCCTATCGTACGATGGGCGTCGCCTGTAAATCTATGATTCCACGAGTACTAACAGTCCCCGGGCGGTCGGGGCTGTACCAGTACAGCGGGTTTACCACACGGCGTCGCTACTGTATTGCAAGTGCAAGATAAATAAAGAGATACTTCGCTATACAGAGCGCCGAAGTGGGAATACTGCTATCTTCCGCGTGGAGTACCGTACTGCAATTGGTATGTATGCCCGCCTAGATCTCATGCACCCCCCCTAAATTCTGTTATCTATGGGTAATCCCCCGTGGGCGGAGGGGGTTGTGGGTCGACGTCTCTCGTGTGCTACATATTGTGGCGCATGGTGCAACGCAACCAAGCCCGGAAGATGTCCACCAGCTTCTGGAGGTGCCCTGACGGATTACCGGGGTTCACCGCGGAGTGATGGGCGCGCCGAAGTCGATTCGCGTGTCGGTCGCGAAGCGATGGAACGGCGCATACGTGTAGAGGTTCTCCGTCAGCATCTTTCCATCCACCCAGTGCCGATGCGCGACGCTGGCCGGAACCACGCAGCCAGCCGCCGACATCGTGAAATCAATCGAAGCGTCGTCACGGAGCGCGTGCGCGCCTTCGTCGTGACTCATCCCGGCGGTAATCCGGAGCGGCATGCCGTCCGTAAGCCGCAGCCAGATACGGCCCTTCATGGGCCGCCGGGCGACCTTGCGGCCGCGGAATTCGAGCGCGCCGCCGCTCCGCTCCTGCGTCCAGGTGTACACGGCCGCCTTCTCCGTCCCGATCCATGCCGATCCCACCGGCGAGAGCGCCAGATCCGCCAGCCCCGTGGGCGTGAAGGCGAGGAGAATGGTCCCGTAGTCGGTGGCTACGTCCGCCAGGCCCATCGCCGTGAGCTCCTCGAGCGTTTTCTTGCGGGCGCGCTCCTCTCCGGCCGCGAGATCCGCCGCCAGCCGCCGGCGCGCCGCTTCCGTGCTCAAAACCGCCACGCCGTCCCGGGTCGAGATCGCCCGCGCTTCCACCAACTGGCCCGGAGCGGCGCCCTTCAGTGGCCCGATGCTGTACTCGGATATGATCTCGTGAACCTGGTAGGAGGCGCGCATCTGCTCCGCGGCGGCGCCGATCGCCAGGTGTCTATGCGCCGGATAGCCGTACGAGCGCTGCAGTAGGGTTTCCTGGGCGATCAACAGGCGCGCCTTGCTGCCGAACGCCTCCGCGTGCCGCGCCAGCGCGGCGATCAGCGGATCTTCTGCGGCGGCCGAAGGCTGCTCCGCGAGGAGGCAGGCGAACGATAACACGACGGCTGCGCCGAGTCGCATAAGCGTCTTTAGCCGGACGCGCGCTTACTGCGCCCAGATCTGTTGTCTCAGCGGCGGGTAGGCTTCCCGGATGAACGCCATCGCCCTGGTTTCCGCGGCCGCTTCGTCACCCGCGATGGGCGTGATGACGCGGAAGATAGCCTCGTCGCTGCGCCGGTGCAGCAGCCCCTCTTTCATGAGCACGATCTTCGAGTAATATTCGTCCGCCATCGAGTAATGCGCGGTCACGTACCAGTACAGCACGAGGCTGCGATCTTCGCCATGGCTCACGATGTAGCGGTTCACGGGGATGGCCCCGGATGGGATTCCGGGGACGCTTACCGTTACGATGCGCGACTCTTCGGGCGTCCATCCCGCGCCCGGCAGACAGATCTTGGGAGAATGCGGCGTGACGCCGCCGCGCTGCGACTTGAAGAATCCGACGAACAGTGTCAACGGACCGCCCGGACCGGCATAGGCTCGCGATAGCGTATCGTCCGCCTTCAGAAAGGTCACCGTCTCCGGATCGATCTCGAACTCCCGCTGCATCTTCCACGGACCGACATTGGACGGAAAGCTCCGCAGCGGGGGAGGGCTGGGGATGACCTCCTTGGTCGGCGCGAGATAAAAAAGCGCTCCCTCGATAGCCAGGATGACGGTCACGATTGCCGCCGGAACGCCGCGCAGAAATGCCAGTGAGAGGTTCATATCAGGCGCTCGCCGTCCGCGTAAAACGGCAGATCAAGCGGTGAACCGCGGCCAGGCACGCTAGCGCCACCATGAAGATGACCCACCCTTCGAAAGAGTGGAAGAAGCCGTCCGCCCATTCCTTCTTGTATTCGCTGAGGACGCCGGTGAGGGTGACGCGAAACGAGTTCGCAATGATGGCGATCGGAATGGTGGAAATGAACAGCACGGGCCGCATCCAGGTCCTCCGGTCGAAGAAGTATGCGTAAACCAGTGAGAGGAACGACAGCGAGAGGAGCGAGCGGATGCCGCTGCAAGCTTCGATGACTTGAAGTCTCTGGCTGGGAAGCTCCAGGATGTTGCCCTCGCGCATAACCGGGATTCCCAACAGGCTCAGGGCGCTGGTTGCCACCTTACTGGCGAAAATCTGAAGCGGAAACGTCATCTGCTGGTAGAGGAAGAGCGGGATCCGCAGCATGAACAGGAGGATGAACAGCGGAAAGGCCAGGCTGCGCAGCACCTTCGTGCCGGCCAGCGTCCAGATGACGCCGATCCCCGCGATCAGAAAGGCCGTTCTGGCGACAAAGAAGTCCGCTCCGAGGAAACCGAGGACCATCTGGAAGAAGCCCCACACAATCAGGATCGCCGCCGGATAACACGGCCGCACCGGCTGTTTGAGAATCCGCTCGCGGTCGTTCCAGACGATATATCCGGCCACTATGGGGACGAAAAAGGCGTGCCCCATCTCCTCCAGCGTGGCCCATTCCTTCACCATGGTCGAGAGCACCGGAAAGAAAACAACGATCAGCAGCGCCAGAAACCACCCGATCTGCGCATACGGTAACTCGCGCCGCTCCAACTGCCGGCTCGCGACTGCCGCCGCCCCCGCCGACGAGGCGAGAATCGACTCGGACTCCATAGGTCCTCTCAGTGTAACAACAGCCCTACATCCCAGGATTCGCGCATTCCCACCCGGGTACTAGGCCTATTTGCGGCGCCGTGCGGCGTCACAGGCGAACGAGCTTGGCCGACTGGACCCCTTTGAAGACATTGCGCGAGTCCACGATTAAGGGCGCCCGCTCGAGCAGGCCGTTATAATCGAACGCTTTATGGTCGGTGACGATCACGACGCAATCGACATCCGCGGCGGCAGATTCGGGCAGCGCCGTAAAGCTCCGGCCGTCCAGCGACAGCGTGGGGACGTGCGGGTCGGAATAAGTGACGATACCGCCGCGCTTCTCGAGCAACAGTATGATGTCGAGCGCGGGAGATTCACGCATGTCGTCAATGTCGCGCTTGTAGGCGACGCCCATCACGTGGATCCGCGAGCCCTTGACCGGCTTGCCGGCGTTATTGAGCGCGTTCTGCACCTTGTCGACCACGAAGTGCGGCATCTGGCCATTGATGTAGCCCGCCAGCTCGATGAAGCGCGCCTCGATCCCCGCCTGCTTGGTCTTCCACGAGAGGTAGAACGGGTCGATCGGAATGCAGTGGCCGCCCAGGCCGGGGCCGGGGTAGAAGGGCATGAAACCGAACGGCTTCGTCGCCGCCGCGTCGATCACTTCCCAGACGTTGATGCCGATGCGGTCGCACATCATCGCGATCTCGTTGACGAGTCCGATGTTGATCATGCGGAAGGTGTTCTCGAGCAGCTTGACCATCTCGGACACCTGCGTCGAGCTCACCGGCACGACGGTTTCGAGCGCCTGCGAGTAAAACAGCCGCCCCATCTCGGTGCACGCCGCCGTGACGCCGCCGACCACCTTCGGAATGTTTCGGGTCTGGAAGGCGGGGTTGCCCGGATCGACGCGCTCGGGCGAGAAGCACAGGAAGAAGTCCGTCCCGACCTTCAGTCCCGAGGCCTCGAGCATAGGGAGAACCAGCTCCTCGGTCGTGCCCGGATAGGTGGTCGATTCCAGGACCACCAGCAGTCCGGGATGGAAGTGCCTGGCGATCTCCTGGCAGGCGGACACGATATAGCTCATGTCCGGGTCTTTGGTCTTCCGCAGCGGGGTCGGGACGCAGATATTGATGGTGTCGAGCTCGGCGATCGCCGAAAAGTCGGCGGTAGCGCGCAGTTTGCCGGCTTGGGCAAGCCCGGCCAGCGTGGCCGTCGGAATATCGCCGACGTACGATTCGCCGGCGTTCACCTTCCCGACTTTATCCTCGCTGACATCGATGCCGGTGACGGAGAAGCCCGCGTTGGCAAATTCAACGGCTAACGGGAGGCCGACGTAACCGAGGCCGATAATCCCCACGCGGGCAGTGCGGGCGCGGATTTTCTCGGCCAGAACGGCGGCGGAAACGCCGGCAGATTGTGTTTGGGGCATGGAAACTCTTATTTTCGCATGCGATGCCGGAAAGCGACGCCGCGGCAGGTCTAGTACGTTGGAAGGCGGTGGTCGCGGCCCGGCTGGCGAAGATTGGCAGCGGGAACGTGAGTTGCTGAGGGAAACGCGAGCGTCCGCAGGACGGCAGCGCCGGCCAGAGCGGTGCGCGCCGTGAAATAATCGGCGCCGAGAAGCCGGGCACTATCTGAGCCCGGCCGCGGCGAGCGGCTGCGGCTACCAGAGCCGCAGCGGCGTCTCGCCCGGCGAGAAGGCGAGCGAGACCGACGCCTGGTGAATCACGCGGTTGTAGTTCGCATAATTGGGGCTGTCGTATTTCCGGGCCTGGTAGGAAATCGCCAAGTGCATGGCGTGGCCGAGCGAGCGCGCCAGCGACAAGCCTGCGCTCATATTTCCGTACACGCCGGAGACGTTACCGAACGCGTCGCCGCGCGCATACATGCCCTGCACACTGGCGCTCCAACGCCGGAGGCCGTTATATGCGTAGCCGCCGCCGATGGTCGTCATCTCGGTGGTCAGGAAGAGGCCGTTGCCGGGCATGAGTGTGCGGCCACCGTTGGCAAACAGGACGCCGCGGCGCAGAGCCTTGGAAATGCGGGCGTCCACGGTCGGCGACGAGCGGAGCGCGTAATAGAGTTGGACGTTTTGCGTGACGCCGAGGAGAGCGGCGATGGCGGGGTCGATGGCCGTGGTCTGCAGGAACGAAGACTCATAGCGCACTACGCCAGCGTAGGCGCTGAACTCGACGGTGCGGTTGATGCGGATGGAGTAGCTGCCGGCGAAGGTATGCGCGTCCGTTCCGCCGAAGACGCGGCTGTAGCCCATTTTGGCGTACGAGTAGAAGGGGCCGACGGTGGTGCGCTTGGTCAGCCGGTACTGGATGTCGCCGCGCGCCTCGTAGAGGTGCGTGCTGTAGAGAGCGCTGGAGCGGCGGAAAATCAACGCAGAATCGCCGCCCAGCCTGAACGAAAGGCGGCTCGTCTTCTGCAGGATGAACGCGGCCTGCGTGGTGCTGTAAATGGTCCGGTTATCGAAGAAGTCCGTCACCGGGATATTGGCGGTGGCGGGGTCGAACGCGACCGTCGACTGCAGCCCGGTGAGCCCGAAATTGCGCGAGAACATACCCGCGCTCTCGGACAGGTTGAAAGTGGCGTGGCGTGTAAATTCGTGGTTCACGCTCAGCGACAGGCTCTGGTTGAAGCCGTCGTAATACGATCGCTGAGCGTAGTGGCTGATGTTGCCCTGGTAGCCGAGTCCGACCTTGGTGTGGCGCCAGGCATGCGAACCGCTGATGCCAAAGACGAGCTGCACGCCGGCGGACGCGGTTTCCGCCAACTGGCCGCTCTCGTTCGCGACGGTGACGCCTGCAAGGCCGGTGTCGTAAACGCCCGCGACCTGGACGAACGGCCGGAAACGGATGTCCGGGATGGAAATGGCAGCGGGCGCCTCTCCGCGGGTCAGGAGGGCAGGCCCGGAGTATTGCGCCCACGCCGTCGATATCCCCAGCAGAAGCACAGGTATGGTAAATCGTTTCAGAAGCAAAACCTCCTGGATTCAATACGATCTCCGAGTCTGACGCGTTTGAGCGCCGCGGTCAAGACCGACGCCCTCGAATCAGCGCGCACGGGTTCTCTCTCCCAGCTCGCCAGCAGGCGCCGTCGCATCTTCGATCAAAAATCGGGGCCTGCGGCGCGTCTCGTCGAGCGTCCGCCAGATGTACTCGCCGAGCACGCCCATGAGCAGGATCTGGAAGCCGCCGAGCACCAGCACGACGACCATGATGGACGCCCAGCCGGACACCGGCCGTCCCGTGAACGCGTGCAGGAGCACGAACGCTGCGTATGCAAATCCGAGCAACGCCACGCCGACGCCGCCGTACGACATCATGCGGATCGGGATATAGCTGAACGACGTGACCGAATCGACCACCAGCTTGAACTTCTTGCGGAAGCTCCAGCCCGAGCTGCCGTGCAGCCGCGCCTGCTTGACGTATTCGATGCTGGACTGGCGGAAGCCCATCCAGGTAATCAGCGCCAGCATACTAACGTTGGTTTCCTGGAATTGACGGAACGCCTCGACCACGCGTCGGTCCATCAACAGAAAGTCCGCGCCCGTCGGCGCGATGTCGTGCAGGCCGACGATGCGGCGCATGATCCAGTAATACAGCTGCGCAAACAGGAGCGTGCTGGTCTTTTCGCCCTCCCGCTTCGCCCGCACCGCCCACACCACCTGCGACCCGGCGCGCCACTTTTCAACCAGCCGCAGCAGCGATTCCGGCGGGTCCTGCAGGTCCGCCGCCAACAGCGCCGCGCACTCCCCGCGCGACGAGTTGATGCCGCACGACAGCGCCAGGTGCGACCCCGAATTGCGCGAGAGCCGCATGCCGCGAACCCGCGGGTCGCGCGCCGCCAAGGCCGCAATCGCGCCGAAAGTGCCGTCGCGCGAGTGGTCGTCCACGATTACCCATTCCCAGGAAAGCCCCGCGCCGTCCAAAGTCGAGACCAGGCGCTCGTAGAGCACCGGCAGGTTGGCAACTTCGTTGTAAGCCGCCGTCACGACCGAGAGGGTTGGCGCAGTCTCGCCGGGACGGCTGGGGAGCTGCATGGCTTACCGCCCCGCTCCCACCGGCAGCGCGGCCCGCAGCGCCTCCACGACGCGGTCCTGCTGCTCTTCCGTCATTTGATGGAACAGCGGGAGCAGCACGTTTCGGTCCTGCGCCACCTCGCTGTTCCGCAGTGCTCCCACCCGCCGCGCGTCGCGGTAGGGCGCCTCCCGGTGCATGCACATGATCCCGCGCCGCGTCGAGACGCCCGCGTCGAGCATCGACTGCATGACGTGGCGTTGATCGGAGCCCTCGGGCAGTTTCACGCTGTAGCTCTGCCAGTTGGTGCGGGCCCACGACGGCTCGGCCGGAGCCGCAGCTCCCGTCGCGTCCGGCACGAGCGCGGCATAACGCGCGGCCAGCTCGCGCCGGCGCGCGACGATGCCGGGCAGCCGCTTCAACTGCTCACGCCCGACTGCGGCCTGGATATCCGTCATCCGGTAGTTGAACCCGATCTCCGGGTACGCCTCGAAGATCACCTTGGACGAGCCGTGCCGGACCGTGTCCGCAACGCTCATCGAGTGCTGCCGCAGCAGCCGGAAACGCGCGTCCCACTCGGGGTTGGCGGTCGTGATCATGCCGCCGTCGCCGGTGCTGACCAGCTTGCGGGGATGGAAGGAGAAGCACGCGGCGTCGCCGTGCGGCTTGCCGATCTTTTCCCAAACGCCGTCCCACAGGATCTCGCTGCCGATGGCGCACGCTGCGTCCTCGACGAGCGGCAGCGCGTGCGCCTTCGCCAGCGGCAGGAGCGCTGCCAGATCGCACGGCATACCGCCCTGGTGGACGCACAGGATCGCCTTCGTGCGCGCCGTGATCGCCTTCTCCACCTGCGCCGGGTCCATGTTGAACGTCGCGGTGTCGATATCGACGAAGACGGGGTTCGCGCCGATGTACGCGATCGCGTTCGCCGTCGCGATGAAGGAATGGCTCACGGTGACAACTTCGTCGCCGGCCTTTACACCGGCAGCAAGCAGCGCCAGGTGCAGCGCCGTCGTGCAATTGGAGACCGCGCAGCCGTAGGGCGCCCCGGTGTACGCGGCAAATTCGCGCTCGAAAGCCGCGACCTCGGGGCCTTGCGTCACCCAGCCGGCCATGATCGGTCGCCGCGCCGCTTCGGCCTCTTCCTCGCCCATGACGGGGCGGATGATCGGGATCATGTCAGGCATGGACCGCCGCCTTTGCCTGCTCCGCCCGCCACCACGCGACTAGCCGGCGCAGCCCGTCCTCCAGACCCACCGTGGTGCGGAACCCGATCTTCTCCTTGGCGCGGCCCGTGTCGGCCAGCCGGCGCGGCACCGGATTGACCTTGCGCTCCGGCCCGTATTCGACCGAAAGGTTCGAGCCCATGACGCGGAGGAGGGCCTGCGCAAGATCGTTGAGGCTGGTCTCGACGCCCGAAGCGACGTTCAGGACGACGTCCGACGCTTCGGATTTCGCCGCCAGCACGTTCGCGCGCGCGATGTCTTCCACGTAGACGAAATCCATGGTCTGCTTGCCGTCGCCGAAAATCAGCGGAGGCTTGCCGGCCAGGATCCGGTCCATCCAGCGGATGAGCACCTCGGTGTAGGCGCCGAAAATGTCCATGCGCGGCCCGTACACGTTGAAGTAGCGCAGCGCGACGTACGGCAGCCCGTACATTTCGTTGAAGCTGCGGAGCATTCCCTCGTTGAAGACTTTCGCCGCGCCGTAGAAGGTGCGGTTGTTGTAGGGGTGCTGGTTCTCCGTCGTGGGGAACTCGTCGGCAAGGCCATAGACCGAAGCCGAGGAGGCCGCGACCACCCTGCGCACCTTCGCCGCCACCGCCGCCTCGAGCACGTTGAAGGTCCCGGTCGACAGAACGTCGAGCGCCAGCCGGGGCTCCTCGGCGCATTGCGTGATGCGGATGGCCGCCTGGTGGAAGAGGATGTTTACGCCCTGCATCACCTCGTGGACGAGACGCGCATCGCGGATATCGCCCTCGACGATGGTGACGCGGCCGCCGGCGATCGCCCCGGCCAGATTCTCCTTGCGTCCGCGGACGAAGTTGTCGATGACCACGATCTCGCGCGCCTCCTCGGCCGCCGCGAGATCGGCGATATGGGATCCGATGAGTCCGGCGCCGCCGGTGATGAGTATGCGTTGATTCTTCATGTGGTTTGGGAATGTGACGCGCTCCGGGTCTGGCGCGCGCTCTTATCGAGGATGCGGGCGGGATTGCCGACGACGGTCACGCCGGCCGGGACGTCGCGGAGCACTACGGCGCCCATGCCGACCTTGCTCTGCGCGCCGATGCGGACGCCTGGGAAGAGCATCGAGCCCTGCCCGATGTATGCCCCTTCGTCGATTCGGACGTTGCCGCCCATCACGACCGCCGCGGCGACGGTCGCGTAATCGGCGATCTGCACGTCGTGGGCGATCACCGTGTTCTGCAAAACCACGACATGCCGGCCGAGGCTGGCCAGTCCGGAGCACGACACGCCGGCCAGGATGACGCAGCCGGCGCCGATCACCGCATGCGGCGAGATCGAGGCCGCGGGGTGAATGACGGGCGGCGAGCGGTCGTCGTCGAGCGCTAGCGAGGCGCGGATTTCTTTGCGGATCAGCAGCCGCCGGTCATTGGCGACGCCAATCGCGACCGCGGCGTTTTCGAGTGGCGGCGCTGCAACCGCGGCCGAGGGTCCTAAGACACGGAGGCCGCCGTAAAATACTGCGCCTTCGAGCGCGCGGTTGTCGTCGACGAATCCAAGGATGTTCCAGTCCGCGCCGGCGCGGTTGGCCGCTTCGAGCGCGTCCACGATTTCACGCGACGTTCCGCCGGTCCCGATGATGGCGATATCGCGCGGCATCCTGCGGGCTCCTACCTGACGGCGAGAGCCGGGGCCGCCGCACGGACGATCCCCGTGACTTCGGCGATCTGCTCGCTCGTCAGCTCGGGGAATAGCGGCAGGCTGAGCTCCTCCGCTGCAATACGCTCGGAGATGGGGAACGAGCCCTTCCGATAGCCGAGTTCGGACCATGCGGGCAGCAGGTGGACCGGGATCGGATAATGAATTCCGGTCTGCACGCCTTTCGCCTGCAGGGCCTGCTGGAGCTGATCGCGCGCCTCGCAGCGTAGCGCATAGACGTGGAATACGTGCTCGCCGTACGGCATGACCGCCGGCGTGTGCACGGGAGCGCCCGCCAGCAGGCGGTTATACTCCGCACCGTGCGCCATGCGGGCCGCTGTCCATTCGTCCAGCTTGCGGAGCTTCACGCGCAAGATGGCGCCCTGAATGCCTTCCAGCCGATAGTTATAGCCCTTGAGGACGTGCTCGTATTTCTTTTCGGCGCCCCAGTCGCGCAGCATCCGGATGGTTCTAGCGTACTCGGGGTTGCTGGTGACGACCGCGCCGCCCTCACCGTACGCGCCGAGGTTCTTGCCGGGATAAAAGCTGAAGCAGCCGAGATCGCCGATGCTGCCCACGCGGCGGCCCTTGTACCGCGCGCCGTGCGCCTGGCAGGCGTCTTCGATCACCGTCAGCCCATGCCGCCGCGCGATCTCCATGATGGGATCCATATCGGCGGACTGCCCGTAGAGGTGGACCGGGATGATCGCCTTGGTGCGAGGCGTAATCGCGGCTTCGAGCTGCGCCGGGGCCATCGTGTAGCTGACCGGGTCTATGTCGACGAAGACCGCCTTGGCGCCCGAATACCCGATCGCCGCCACGGTCGCGACGAACGTGAACGAAACTGTGATGACCTCGTCGCCCGGCCCGACGCCCGCGGCGAGCAGCGCCAGGTGGAGCGCGCTGGTCCCGGAGTTGACTCCGATCGCCGTGGAGGCGCTGCAGTACTCCGCGAATTCCTTCTCGAAGGCGACGACCTCCGGCCCCAGAATGAACTGGCTGTTCTCCAGGACTGCCGTGACGGCCGCGTCTACTTCCGCCTTGATGCTGTGGTACTGCGCCTTCAGATCGACAAATGGAATCATCCAATCGCCTTTCGCGCGGCGACGAGCTCGATCGGCCGGCCGCGTTGCTGCATCGAACGGGTGCCGTTTTCGAGGACGCGGACGACCTCTAGTCCCGCTTCGCCGTCGGTCAGGGGACGCTTCCCTTGCGAGACGCACTCGACCAGGTGCTTGATCTCGACGCCCAGGGCTTCGGACGTGTTGAGCCGCGGCGCCCACATGTCGCCGCTGCGGTAGCCGACCTTCATCTGGTAGACGTTCTCGGGATTGCTGCCTATCGTGATGCCGCGATCGTAGACCTTGATCTTCTCGCTCGGCTCCAGATCGTCGTACACGATCATCTTGCGGCTGCCGCCGAGCAGCGTGCTGCGCAGTTTCACCGGCGCGAGCCAGTTCACGTGGACGTGCGCCATGAGCGTGCTGTTGAAGAACATCGTGAGGTACGCGATGTTCTCCGGCCCGCCGGGGACGTGGCTGACGCCTGTCGCCGAAACCGCCACCGGGCGCTCCGGCAGAACGAAATCCATGATCGCGAGGTCGTGAACGGCGAGGTCCCAGATGACGTTCACGTCGTGCTGGAAGAGTCCGAGATTCACCCGGACCGAGTCGTAGTAGTAGATGTCGCCCAGCGATCCGTCGGCCACCAGTTCGTGCATTTTGCAGACGGCGGGCGTGTACACGAACGTGTGGTCGACCATCAGGATCAGCTTGCGGCGCGCGGCTTCATCGACCAGGCGCTCGCACTCCTCGACCGTCATCGCCATGGGCTTCTCGACGAGGACGTGTTTGCCGTTTTGGAGCGCGGCCATGGCCAGCTCGAAGTGGGTCGAGACCGGCGTCGAGATCGCCACCAAGTCGATATCGGGAGCGGAGGTCACGCTCTTCCAATCGGTCGTGGCCCGTACCCCAGGGTAGCGCCGCTGCACGACGGCGAGCCTCTCCGGGCTGCGATCGCAAATTTCCGCCAGCGTGCAGCCATCGGCCTCCGCGAAGTTCCGGACCAAGTTCGGACCCCAGTAACCGTACCCTATTACACCAACTCTGATCATCTGTTTGTATTCTCCGCGCGCCATCGGAACTCAGTCATCCAACGCCGGTTACCCTTTATTGTATGGGATCGTCCTTGGCGCCGCGCCTGGCTCGGTACTATTACCAAGCAGGACAGGCGGTCAGCGGTCTACCCTATAAATTTCGAGGTCGCCGTAGAAGGCGTTGGGAGCGTGGCCGACGAGCGTCGCGTGCTGCGCGACGAAAGCCTCGGCCTGCTCGCGGACGCCCTGCCAGTCGTCCGAGCCGAAGCCGCTGCCGTTGACCATGACCCGGTCGTTCAGGATCAGATAGGTCGCGCCATGCGCCAGGGCGTAGGGGAGCGGCGTGCGGTTCCACGAGTAAAACTTCTGATCGTGCAACGACATCCAGAAAGTCATGGCGCCCCAGACCGTGGCATCGCGCGGTATCAGGGTCCGCAGTTCGGAAGTGACGCGTGCGTAGTTCGCCGTCCGGTATAGGTATAGCAGGAAGAGATTGCCGCCGAGCTGTGAAACGATCAGGAACACCGCGGCTGCCGCGACCGGCTTCCGCCACTGCGGCCTATGCTCCCGGAGCGCGAGAATCGCGCCCCCGAGCAGCAGCGAGAGATACGGCGCGCCGCAGGCGATGTAGCGGGCAGTCGGATGGCGCAGGAAGGCCCACCAGACGACGCACGCGGTCAGGAGACAAGCGAGTTGCCCGGCCAGGCGCCGGTTGTAGCGGAAGACCGTGATCGCCGCCAGCACGAGGGCGATCGCGATGTGCAGCCGGTAAGGAAGCGGAATCGGGAGCTTGAAGCGGCCGTTCGGCACGCCGATGAAGTCGGCCCAGCGCGATTTCTCGATGCTCCCGATAGCGGAGAGCGGGAAGCCCTGACCCTTGGCGTAGAGGCCCACCATCTCCGCCTTGTGCGCTGCGTCGGAAAAGCCCCATGCGACATACGGCGCAATCGCGAGCAGCACCCCGGCGACAAACGCCCAGGAGCGCGCGCGGAACGCGACCTTGCCACGGAACTCGACGATAGCCAGCAGCCCGGCGCCGATCGCAGCCGCGAAGCCATTCGGGTGCGACACGGTCGCGAGCCCGATTACCAGGCCGGACACGCCGGCCAGCAGCGTCGAATTGCGGCGTTGCGAGCGCACGAACAGCAGAATGCCAAGCACGTCCAGCGCGGTGACCAGAGCCTCGGGCCGGGCGGTCCGCGCCGCGATGAAATACATGTTTTCGGTGGCGAGCAGGATGGCGCCGAGCAGTCCGAGCGGCACCCCGCCGAGCTCACAGCCGAGCGCGTAGGTCAGGAAAATGCCGGCGATCGCCGCGAGCAGAAACGGCAGCCGCGCGGCGACGAGGCTCGTGCCCAGGAGCTTGAAAGAGCTCGCCAACGTCAGAGCGGCGAGCGGCGGGCGGGTGTCGACGATGGACTGCGCCGCGGGGGGCGCGAACACCGGCATCTGCAGACGCCCGTGCTGCACGAGCGAGTCGGCCGAGACGGAGTACCAGCTTTCGTCCTCCACCCAGCGGCTGTGGAACATCGGCAGCGTTTGCGCGACAAACAGGAGCGCGATCGCGAGGAGCAGCAGCCGGCGCGTTCCGGTCTTATCCGATAAGTCGCGAATCAAAGCGGCGGGGGCGGGACTCATTTGGTGGCCACAATCCAGATGCCGCCGAGGATGATCAGCAGGCCGACGGCTTTCAAAGTGGAAACGGATTCATGGAAGAACAGCACCGAGCCGCCGGTCACCAGCAGGAACGTCAGGCTCACCAGGATCGGATATGCGGTGCTCAACTGCTCGGTGGAGATGACGCTGAACCAGACGAGCGCGGAAAGGATATAGAAGAAGGCGCCCCCGACGAACATCGGTTCGCGCGCCATGCGCAGAAGCTGCGGCACGAGGGTCGCGCCGGCCAGCTTCAGGCCGCCGGCCCGGACCACGCCGGAGCGCATCATGAGATTAGCGCCCACGGTGAGGAGCGCGGCGGCGAACGTGAGGAGCAGGCCTCGCGAGGTCATAGCCCGGCCGCTTGCGCGTCGGAAACGTTGCGGATGAATCGCGCCGGGACGCCTGCGACGATGGTGTTCGGCGCGACGTCGCGCGTCACCACGGAGCCCGCGCCGACGATCGCGCCCTTGCCGATCGTGATTCCCGCCAGGATGGTGCAGTTGGTGCCGAGCGACGCGCCATCGCCGACGTGGGTCTCGACGACTTTCCAGTCGTCGGCGCTCTGCAGCGAGCCGTCCGGATTCACCGCGCGGGGGTAAATGTCGTTGGTGAACTTCACGCCGTGGCCCACGAAGACGCCGTCGCCGATCGACACGCCGTCGCAGATGAACGAGTGGCTCGAGATCTTACAGCGCTTGCCGATGACCGCCCCTTTCTGAATCTCGACGAATGCGCCGATCTTGGTTTCGTCGCCGATCGCGCAGCCGTACAGGTTGACCAGATCGGGCTGGAATACGCGCACGTCGCGGCCCAGTTGAACGTCGGGGGTGATCATAGGGAGGTTGAACCTATCACAGTACCCCGAGCGGGGGGCTTTGTCTAGAGCGGCCGGTACTGATGCATGGCCGGCCACCGCCGCTATTGAAATCCCCATTCTTCAACGCAGCTCCGAGCTCACCAGCGGGAAACGTGTTCGCGCCTTGAAAACCAAACCCCTCAAATTACGAGGGACTTCACAGGTCGCTCCATATCAGAACTGAAAGTAGATAAACTGCGCGCCGCGGTCGTCGAACATCACGAAGAACAGCAGCCCGAGGGCGTAAATGGCCGGCCGCAGCAGATAGGACGCGGCGGACAGCGCCAACGGTCGGTCGGCCAGCATGTCCTCGGCCTGATGCCACCACGCGCAGAGGAATGGCTCGACTATGCAGAACAGCGCGCAGACGGCGGTCAGCAGGTAAAAGTTCAGCGCATAGGAGATGACGAACCGCGGCCGGCCGAACATCGTCCCGAGCATGTGGACGGCGTCGGCGGCCGTCTCGGCGCGAAACGGGATCCAGGCCGCGGTGACCGCGGCCACGGTGAACAGGCGCCAGAACCAGCGCGCGGCGGCGGAATCTCCGAGTTTAGGGAAGCGCTTCTCTCGCGCGCTCTCCCAGATGCGGAAGACGACCAGGTAGGCGCCGTGCAGAACGCCCCATAGCACAAAGCCCCAGCCGATCCCGTGCCACAGTCCCACGAGCGCCATGACGCCGAGCAGGCTCGCGTAGAGCGGTATCGGCGCGCCCTTGAAGCGGGTATTCACAGGGAAGAAGAGATAGTCGCGGATCCAGCGCGAGAGCGTCATGTGCCAGCGGCTCCAGAAATCGGGCGGCGTGAGCGCGTGGTACGGGAACCGGAAATTTTCCGGCAACGTCACGCCGATGAGCTGCGCGACGCCGATTGCCATATTGGAGTAGGCGGCGAAATCGAAGTAGATTTGCAGGCCGAACGCGGCGGCGAGCGTCCAGTCATCGACGATCGAGTTCGTGTGGACGGCATTCTTAAGGAAAGCGGTATCCACCCAGCTGCCGAGCGAGTTGGCGAAGACGTTCTTCTGCACCAGGCCCCAGATGAGGCGGTCAAGCCCGCGGAGGAGCATCCCCAGTTCGAACTTTTTGGAAAACGAGAACTGCGGGGCGAGCTCGCGGAAGCGGACGATCGGCCCGGCCACCAGATGCGGCCAGAACATGACAAACAGGTAGAGGTCGGAGAAGCGGCTCTGCTTGATGCGGCCCTGCTTGGCGTCGATGAGGTAGCTGATGCACTCGAAGGAGTAGAAGGAGATGCCGAGCGGGACGGCCAGGGTCAACAAGGCGGCGACCGGATCGGCGTGGATCTGCAACAGAGCGCCCTTCAGGATGTCGCGGTAGCGGAACACCAGAAATATGGCGAGAACCCAGACGACGCCCGCCCGGAACCACCGCTGCGTCCGGCCAGGGCTGCGCATCAACATCGCGGCGGCGTGCGTGCCGGCGCACAGCGCGACAGGAACGCCGAGCGCCGGAATGCTCCAGGTCGCGTAATACGCGAGGCTCACCGCGAGCACATACCACCGCCGCAAGACCGCCGGCAGCGCCCAGAAAACGGCGATGACGGGGATCAGCAGCAGGACGTAGGAATAGGAGTTGAACTGCATCGCGTTACAGACCGTTTTGCTTCAGCGCAGCCCACATCGCATCGGCGAAGAGGCGGTGCGCCCGACGGCCCATGTGCAGGGGGTCGGGCGCATTGAGAGACATGCCCCAATCGGGGCCCGGCACGACGCGCTCGAAATCGAGTAGAGTGGCGCCGTGGCTCGCGGCAATCGCGCAGTACTCGTGATATGCGCGGTCGTCCTCGGCGCTCGCATACAGCGGCGAGGACGGATTCGTCGGCGCCTGGAAAAGCAATAGCCGGATACCCGAGCGGCCGCAGAGCTCGACGAGGTCTTCGAGCGCGGCGCGGGCCGCATTCACCCGCGCGCCCCCGAGGGACCGCTTGCTGCTGGCCTGCATGTGCAGGCCATAGGCGCGGCAGCGGAAAAGGAAGCCGACGAACTCCTGCTTGAGCGCAGCGCGCTCGTGAATCGCGGGTGCGACGCCCTCGAGGCCGGCGCGGACGAAGGTTTCGATTCGATAGCCGGCGGATTGCCGCGCGCCTTCAGAGGCGGCGTTCACGGTGGCGTCAGGACGGGCCTGGGCGCTCCGATACGCGCGCGCCGCTTCGGCGAACTCACCGGATTCGGGCCGGTTCGCGGCGATGATCGCGTCGATACGCGCGCGGAACACGGGATCCGCCAGCAGCGAGCTCATGCCGGCCCGAATGCCGCCGTTGACGAAGTTCTGATAGTTGAGTTGGACCAGCAACGCGTCCGGTTTGATGTCCGGGTGATCGGCCAGATAAAAGGCGTACCAGAGCATTTCCTGATAGCTCAGGGCGCCGGCCGATAGACGGTAAAAGACACCTGAGCCGCTCTGCCGAAACGCGTCCGCGAGGTGGTCCGTGTAGGTCTTCTCCGGCGCGGCGGCCGGCTCCTCGCCGCGGGCGAGGCTCGTCTCCTGCGTCTGGGAGTTGCCCATCAGGATGACGCGGGGGACGCGAGGCCGCGCGGCCCAGTCCTGCGCCAGGATGCGAAAGCTCGCGAGCGGGTTCTCGCCGCGGCTGAGTTCCTGGGTCGCGGGATCCTTGTGCATCCGCTCGACCTGTGTCCAGGCCGGCAGCGCGCCCAGCGCGCGATCCAGGGCCGCGTTGACGCGCAGGAACGGATGGACGGCGCACAGCGCCGCGAACCACAGCGCTACGCCGATGAGAACGACGATGGGGCCGCGGGCCGACTTCATTGCGCGACGCGGAGGACGGTGTCCACGATGTAGTCGATGGTCTCGAAATCGTCCGGCTGGAGGTTGTCCGGGGGAATGGAGACGGCCAGCTTTTCTTCGAGCTGGGTGATCAGCCGGAGAATGGAAAGGGAGTCGATGAGGCCGGAGGCGATCAGTGGGTCGCCGTCCTTCACCTTCCTGCCGGTCATTCCGGCCACTACCTCCCGCGCCGCGGCGCGCACTTGATCGGGGTTCAGCATGGCAAAACTCGTTTACTGCGTGGCAACAGTGGAGCGGCCGAGCCGCTCACGCGCGAACCGCTCGCGCGTGTCGCGCCGAGATATTTTGCCGGCCGTGCTCTTGACGATCCACCGCTCCGGCACGACGGCCGCATAGCGCGGCGCGATCCCGACGGTCGAGAGCACGAGCTTCTGCACGTGGCGCTCGATGGCGGACGCCTTGGCGGCGTTGAATTCGCCGCGCATCTCCGCCACGACCGCGACGCTCTCGGTGCCGTACTGCTCGTCCGGCACGCCGAACGCGACCACGCGCCCGCGATAAAGTCCTTCGACCGAATTGACGACCGCCTCGACGTCCTCCGGAAAAACGTTCTGGCCGCCGACGATGATGATGTCTTTGAGCCGCCCGATAACGTATAGCTCACCGTCGGCGAAAAAGCCGAAATCGCCGCTGCCATACCAGCCGTTCGAAATCGCAGAAGTCGCGAATCCGTCGCGGGTCCAGTAGCCGCTGAACAGCGATTCGCTGCGCATCTCGATCTCGCCCGGCTCGCCTTCGCCGCACGGCTCGCCCGTCGGACCGACCACTTGCGCTTCCATACCGGCCAGCAGACTGCCGCTCGACACGTACACGTCGTCCACGAGATCGAACGCGAGATCCTCCAGTGCGGCGGAGCGTTGGCGCAGCCGGGCACGCGGGAACGACTTCACCGGGGAGCCAAGCGGCGTCTGCGTCAGCGCGAAGACGTTCTCCGCCATCGCATACGACGCCTGTAGCGATTCCATGCCGACGCCCCACTCGGCGAACGCGGACGCGAACTCGCGGAACGAGCGCATGCGGACCGGCTCGGAGCAGCTGATCCAGGCGCGCACGTGCCCGAGCGAGTGTGGTCCTTTCATTCGCGCGCGCTGTCCCGCCAGATAGGAGAACGCAAAGTTCGGCAGCCAGCAGAAGGTGCCGCGGTAGCGCTCCATCAGGTTGAAGAGCAATTCAGGGTTCAACAGCCAGTCGGAGGCGCTGAGCTGGAGCGATGACGCGCCGTGCCAGAGCGGAAGCCAAAGGCAGGCGATCAGCCCCATGTCGTGGTACATCGGCAGCCAGGAGACGACCGAGTCGGCGGCGGTAAAGTCCAGGACGTCGCGCAGACGGTCGAGTTGAGCCGTGAGGATTGAGCCGGTCACGACGACTGCCTTCTGCGCCCCAGTGGTGCCGCCGGAGAACTGGAGAAACACGGCATCGTCGAGCGTATACCCGAGAGCGGGTGCGGCTGCTTGACCCTCCGGCGTCTCGAGCGCGATCGGAATACGGAACGCGTTCTCGAGCTGCTCCGCGTTTTCCAGGCGGCAGGGGACGACAGGAAACTGCAGGGCGCCGTGCAGGTTTTCGGCGATCCCGGGCAGCGTAATCAGTTGATGCGCGGGGAGATGCCGCAATTGATGGACGAGGTTGCGCTGGTACTTCTCCGGGTCGATGCGATTCGTCGGCCAAGCGAGGATTGCCGGCAGCCGGCCTTCGAGAATGATGCCGAGGTGCAGAAGAAACAGCTCGACCGAGTGGGGGAGGAGCAGGAGAACCACGCCGGATTCGGGAGCTTCGAGGTGCGCCGCCGCCAATGCGCGGCTCCGTGTCAGCAGGTCGTGGCCGGTCAGCTCGACCGGTTCCGCGCCCGGCGACAATAACACGCGCAGCAGGACACGATCGCTATTTTCCTCTAAACGCCGGCGTAATTGTTCGCGGAAACCGCCTGCGGTCAACTTGGGCTTCCTCCAGGGTCCACGGCGGGATAACGATGATTAACTCTCATGTTGTCTAGCGCTTCAGTATGCTAGCATACTTCCCCCCAGGGGGACGCCACAGGCAGTTCCGGTCCTGGTACCAACCCCTACGCAACGCTCCGGCGCCGGAAACTGTAAACTGGTGCGCATGAATCAGAAAGTAGTCCTCGGGGCGGCGTGCGCCATTCTCGCGCTCGCGCTGTTGGCCGTCGGGGCCCAGAAGGCACATCCGCGGAAGGTATTGAACGCGGTCGCCCACTTGGCCACTACCGCGGCGCCCCAGAGCGCTCCGACCCCGGCGACGACGCGGATCAACCGCTACCATGAGCCGTACAAGCCCAAACGCCTGGATTCCTGGCAGATCATCGGGCCCGGCGGCGGCGGGGCGTTCTACAACGTAACGGTTAGCCCGCACGATCCGAACCTGGTGGTTGCGACCACCGACATGACCGGCTGCTTCGCTTCCGAGGACGGTGGTAAAACCTGGCGACAGTTTAACTTACGAATGACGTGCCGGCAGCTCATCTTCGACCCCAAGCTGCCGAACCGCATCTACTCGATGAACGCCCAGGCCGGGATATACCGCAGCGACGACCGGGGGCATACGTGGAGCCTGGTGTATCCCGCCCCGGCAAAGAGCCCCGGCTTCTGGTTCATGGATGACGAAGGCGAAGCCTGGCTTCAATACGGTGTCGGGAGCGGACCCGCGCCGGTCATCCAGGCGCTCGCCATCGATCCCGACGATTCCAACGTCCTTTTCGCGAACACTCAGCCTGACCTGCTGACCTCCACGGATGCGGGCAAGACTTGGCGCGTCATCGGGAAGATCGGGTCTGCGTCGTCGATTTATGTGGACCCCACGTCGCCCCGCGACCAACGTGCCATCTGGGCCGTATATGGGGTCGTCACCGGCGTGTGGGACGGGAGCGCGTTTCACGGAAACCTCAAGCGCGAAGAGTCGGGGACCCGATGGATCACCGGATCGGCTTTCGGCGCGGCGAAGGACGGCAAACCGGTGCTGTACACAGCCAGTGACTATTTCGCGCAGAACGGCGTATACAAGGGCGGCGGCATCCTTGGCACGCATGACGGCGGAATGAACTGGTTCTCGCTCAACGACACGCTGCTCGCAACCGTTTACAAGGCGACGTTCCCCGAGTTTACCGCCATGGGAGTCAGCTCGCGCCATCCTGAGAGCGTCTATGCAGCAGTGAAGGCCTGGCGCCTGCCGGACGATAACAAACCCGGCTATGGAGTGATCGGCTCGAAGAACGGCGGCAAGACATGGACAAGTCTCCGGCGGGAGTACACTACGACGGCTCCCAACATGCACGACGCATGGCTGAGCGACCGGTGGGGTCCCGATTGGGGCGAACAGCCGTTGAGCTTCGGCGTCGGCCCCGATAATCCCGACCTCGTCTACACGACCGACCTCGGGCGCATCATGCGTAGCACGGACGGAGGCAAGAACTGGGAAGCTGTGTATTCGCAGGGGACAGCGAACGGCTATACGACCACCGGCCTGGACAACACCACCTGCTACGGCGTCCACTTCGACCCGTTCGACCCCAAACACATGTTCATCGGCTACACCGATATCGGCATGTTCGCAAGCCAGGACGGCGGCGCGAGCTGGATGAGCGCGACCGTCAACGGCGTCCCGCGCGCCTGGGTCGGCAACACCTACTGGATCGAATTCGATCCCAAGGTCCCGGGCCGTATATGGGCGGCGCAGAGCAACATGCACGATCTACCGCGCATGCGCATGTTCAAGAGCCCGGGACGCGAGCTCTCGGCAAAGGGCGGTATTGTCTACTCCGAGGACGGCGGCAAGAGCTGGAAGGTGTCGAGCCAGGGGATGCCGGAGATGGCGCCGACCGACATCGTGCTCGACCCCAAGAGCCCGGTCGGTGCACGCGTCCTCTATGTGACCGGCTTCGGCAGGGGCGTGTACAAATCGGTGGACGGCGGCAAGAGCTGGACGCTGAAGAACACCGGCCTGCCGGCGACCGAGCCGCTGACTTGGCGGATGGCGCTCGGCAATGACGGCGCGCTATACGTCGTCACAATCCGCCGTTCGGAGGAGCTGAAGACCGGAACACCCGAAGACGGTATGATCTTCCGCTCTCGCGACGGAGCGGAGTCCTGGGAGCGCATGAAGCTGCCGGAAGGTGTCAACGGGCCTGTCTCCATCACGATCGATCCGAAGGATCCGAAGCGCCTATACGTCAGCGCCTGGGGACGGTACATCCTGTACGGCTTCGGCGTAGCGCCTGCCGACGGCGGCGTGTTTCTCTCGACGGATGGCGGCGACCACTGGAAGAACGTTCTGGAGCAAAGCCGGCGCATCTCCGACGTGACCATCGATCCGCGCGACCCGGCCATCGTTTACGCCGCCGGGCATGAAGCGTCGGCCTACCGGTCCACGGATCGCGGCCTGACGTGGCGGCGCATCCGCGGCTTCAATTTCAAAAACGCCCAGCGGGTCATTCCCAGCCCGACGGACCCGTCGAAGATCTACATCACGACGTTCGGCAGCAGCGTCTGGTATGGGCCCGCGGAGGGGGACCCGAACGCGGTCGAGGACATCGTCTCGCCGGAGTCCCTGCGGTTTGAAGCGCCGCAGCTTCGGGGGGCGCCGAAGAAGTAGAACGCCTCACCCGCGGGCGCACTTCTCGTAATACGCGATGTTCTCGTGCACGAGCTGCGCCAGCGAGAAGCGCTCCTCGGCGCGTTTCCGCGCGGCGGCCCCGAGACGCGCGCGCAACGCCGGATCGGGCAGGACGCGCAGCAGGGCGGCGGCGATCGACGCGGGGTCGTGCGGATTGCAGAGCAGTCCGGAAACACCGTCCTCGATGACCTCCGGCCCGGGGCCGGTTTCCGAGCCAACGACGGCTTTCCCCATCGCGAGCCCTTCGACCCACGCGATGGGAAGCGCCTCCATATGGGAGGGGTAGACGCAGACGGACGCGCGGCCGAGCAGGTTCGGGAGGCGCTCGCGCGCGACGGGGCCGGCGAGCGTGATCCGATCGGCGTGCTCGGGACGAATGCGCTCGCGCAAGATGTCGCTGAAGAGGCGGCCGCTCGGATCGACGGTGTCGTTGCCGTACGCAATGAGGCGCGCCTGCGGATAGGCGGCGATCACTTGCGGCATGGCTTCGACGAGCTGGCGCAGCCCTTTCTTCTCGATCATCGTGCCGACGTAGACGATCAGGCCGTCTTCTTCCGCTGCGTCGCCGCCGGGGTGGAAAACGTCGAGGTCCACCGGATTGAGAATGACCGGGATGGGGCGGTCCCCGAGGTTCAACCGCCGCCGCGTCGTCTCGCCGACGAACTTGCTGACGGCGCAGATATGGGTCGCGACGCGGAAGGAGCGCCGCTCCTCGACGACCTTTTGCCGCTCCGGCTCCTGCCCGAGGGTGACGCGGAAGTAGACGTGGCCGCCGTGCATGCGGATGATCTTGGGAATCGGCAGGCGGGGCGACACGAGGCAAAAGGAACGCTCCGCGCCCTCGATAACATCGATCGGGTTTTCGCGGTGGAGCTTGCGGAGCGCCCGTTGGATCCGCAGGTAGTTGGCCGCGACCCGCAGCTTCGGAATGCGGCCGAGCGGCAGGCGGATGACGCGCACGCCGCGGTCGTCCTCCTCGGTCGCGGCGGCGATCGGGTACAGGCCGACGCTCGAAACCCGCTGCCCATGCTTGACCAATTCGCGGGCGAGCGTCTGGGTGAAGCTTCCGATGCCGCCGTGCTGCGCCGGCGGATATTCGTTACAGAGAAAGCAGATATGCATTCGAACCCTCATTCTCGCGCGGGCGTCATGTCGCCTGGGGCGACGCGACGAGGCCGACGACGCGAGTCCAGAACGGCCGCAACCGGGCAGGGAAGACCTTCCCCACCGCAAGCAGACGGGAGGCGTCGACACGGTCCAGCGCGCGACTGACGCGGAGTGCGATCATCCACACCAGGGCGCCCACTGCGACCGCGAGGGCCAGCCCGGCGTACCCGGGCAGCAGGCGCCGGACGCCGACGACTGCAGCGGCCATCGCCACGCCCGCGCCGGCGATGCGGGCGAACCCGCCAAACTGGAGATCGAGCCGGCCGGCTTGCCATGCGCTGAACCAGATTCCGAAGGCAGCGACCGCTTGGCCGATGCCGTTGGCCAGCGCCGCGCCCTGGGCGCCGTGCGTCGGAACCAGCAGGAAGTCGAGCGTGAAATCGATCGCGCCGCCCACGCAGCCCCAGAGGATGAGCTGTCGCTGCCGCTCCATCGCTTGCAAGAGCGAACTCGGCGAGGCCATCAGCGCCTTCGGAATCGCCATCAGAGACACAATCGCCAGGACGCGGCCCATGGGAATATAGGCCGGGCCGTACGCCAGCGCGACCAGCGGACCACTAATGCAAGCCATGCCGGCCAGCAGCGGCAGGCACATGAGGAAGGAGTAGCGCGCGCTGGTAATGGTAAGCCGCCGCAATTCCTCCTTGCCGCGGCCGTATTGCGCCATCATGGTCGCGGCGACCGATTGGGCGAAAACGCTTGGCATCATGAGCAGCCGCTCGGTGAGATTGAAGGCCATCGAGAAGAAGGTGATTTGCCGCGGATCGTGGTTCAGTAATTTCAGGAAGAAGATATCGGAACGGTCCCAGACGACAGCGTTCAGGATCATGAGGGCAATGCTCTCGCCCGAGAACTTCTTCATGCGGCCCTTCAACTCGGCGGGAATGGGGGCCGGCGCGACGGAGCCGAGCCAGCGCTCGACGGAGCGGAGCTTGAGGGCGGTCTCGAGCACCGGCCCGAGCATAGTGGCGGCCGCGACTCCCGTGAGCCCCCAGCCGACCGCGAGGCTGACGAGCGTCACCACGGTCGTGACCACTCCCCCCAGGATCGCCGGACCGGTATTGCGCTTCATCGCCTCGTCCGCGTTGTTGGCTTGGGACGGAATGAAGCCGATCATGCGCGGCCCGACATTCAGCACCAGCAGCGCCTCGATCACGTGGTACCCCGCTTCGCCGAACCAGTAGACCAGGGCGAGTCCGACCGCGGTGGCTCCGCTCGCCGTCCAGATTTGGATCCGCAGCGCCGCCAGATAGATCGCCCGCGCTACGTCGCGGTCGCCGCGGTTGAGGTACTCGGCCATGTACTTTCGCGCCATGGTCTGGATGCCGAAGCCGCTCAGCGCCGCGGTGGTGTTCGTCAGGTACACGACGAAGTTGAAATAGCTCAGTTTCACGGGCCCGATGGCGCGGGCGACGAGAATCGAGGTGAGCAGCGCGCCTAACAGCGAGTAGGCCAGCTCGATCCCGTACCAGAACGAGTTGCGGGCGATCACGTGCGCCTTGTTGAGCGGCGGCTTGGGGGGCGTATTCAACTGCGGCCGATCTCCCGTCCGGACGCACCGGTAGCCGCAGCGGCGGCTTTCGCGCCTCCCCAACGCAGCCGGTCCCGCAGCCGCAGCAGGGGGCGCTCGACGCCGAGGTACGACAGCGTCGCGACGGCGTAAGAGGGGAGGATATTGGCCGCTGCCGGCAGCGCGGCGGGAAGGGCCACAAGGCCGTGATAGAGGTACGTCGAATACGAGATCGTGCCCAGGAAGCGGACTGGCCGCGAATCCAGCCAGTCCAGCATGCGGCACGGCGTGCCGAGCAATTGCACGATCAGGCAAGCAAAGAGCAGCGGCTCGACGATATTCCCGCCGGCGTCGCGGAAGTTCGTGCCCAGAAAGCGCTCCCCAGCTACCGCCGCGGCGAGGAGCGCGACCGTCGGGAGCATGCGCGCGGGGCTGGCGCACAGCGCGGTCCAGAGCCGCGCGCCGGCGCCGTTGCGGAGCGCGATGGCAAGCGCGCAGCCGACGAAGATCGCGTCGGCGCGGCATTCGAACGCGGTGTAGAGATACTCTTCAGGAACCGACACGGCGACGAGCACGATGCGGAGCAGCCAGATGGATCCGATGAGGCCCGCGAGCAGCTTGAGCAGCGCGCCGCGGCGGCCCGCTAAGCGGCAGAAGAGCCACGGCCAGACGAGGTAGAACTGCTCCTCGACGGCCAGCGACCACGTTCGCGAGTACGCGCTCGACGGGTAATGGTGCAGGCCCTGGTAATAATTGCAGACGTAAAAGAACGAACTCGCCGCTTGGCCCCAGATGATACGGCCGCGGAACACCAGCCAGACGGTCGCCAGCAGCCAGTACACGTAAAACGCGGGAAAAATGCGGAACGCGCGGCGCAGGTAGAAGCCGCGCAGCGACACGCGCCCGGTCTGCTCATGCTCGTCGAGCAGCAGCTTAGTGATGAGAAAGCCGCTGATCACGAAAAAGCACATGACGCCGAAGCCCGCCGGCACCGGCAGGCCGAAGTGATAGAGCATCACGAGCACGGCGCTGACGGCGCGCAACGCGTCGAGTTTCGGAATGTGCCTGGCTCGGATCGAGCGAAGCAAAGTTTCCATCGGCCCGCCGCTAGATGAACGCCCGCGCGCGAATCGAGATGTAAATGACGATCACCGAAACCACCTCGGCGACCATGGTCCGCGGCGCCCACTTGCGGAACTGCGTCGCGGCGGAGGGCAGCGCCTTGCTCCGCAACTGGATAGTCGCCGCGGCGATGGCGATCACGACGTACGTAGTCTCGTGATACGTGCGCGAGAGGAACCATGCGGTCACGAGGAAACCCGCCACCGAGACCAGAACGGCGCGCACTACTCCCGCGTATTCGTCGTCCTCGGGGGCCGTCCGCGGGAGCTTGGCGAGCGCCCACAAACCCATCAGCGTCGTCAGGATGAGCGCCAGCCAGAAGAAATACCCGAAGAAGCCAAGCTCGGCGAAGCACAAGACGAAGGAGTTGTGAGCGGTCAGGTCGTTGATGTCGAGAAAGTGGCCGTAGCCGATGCCGAAGATCGGACGGGAGAGGAGGCCGCCGATGCCGGCGCCCCACGCCACCATGCGGCCGTTGTCGACCGTAATATCGCGCGCGCCGTTGAACTGGAAAACTCGCATTGCGAGGAAGACCACAGCCGCGCCGGCCACGCTCACGACACTGCCGACCTTGCGGTACATGAGCGCAAACATCATGGCGCACACGCCGAGCATCGCGCCGCGGGAGAACGTCAGGTAGGTTCCGAACAAAAGGACCCCCGCCGGAATGAAGAGAAGCGTGTTGCGCAAAGCCGCGTTCCGCTTCCAGAAAAGGCCGAGGAACGCGATGCCGATGAGGCAGAACTGCGCCAGGTCATTCGGGTCGCCGAGGATGCCGTAACCGCGAATGCGGTTGCCCACGATCGACCGGTAGTCGTCGGGCGGATAGAGGAGCAACTGGGCGGCGTTCCAGCCCGTGTAATACGCCAGCATGCCCTGAATGACGGTAACGATGCCGCAGAATATCACTGTCGCGCCGATGAGGCGAATGCGTTTTACGGTGAACGCGTTGATCAGAATCAGGAAGAAGATCGCGGCGGAAGGGCCGAAAGCGGTGATCGAGTTGGCGGCGCTTCGAATCCAGGCGTGCGACAGATGCGAGATCACGATCGCACCCCACAAGCCCACGACCAGCACTGCCTGCGGGTACTGAAGCTGGCGCGTGGGCCGCATGGCAATCGTAGGCACCGAGAAGACAACAGCAAAGATCTGCACGATGAGCGTCGGCCGGTACGGCGCAAGGGACGGGACCAACTCCACGGGCGAGAGAAACGTGAGGAGAATGGCGAGACAGGTAAGAAACAGTCCCATAACTATGCGGTGGCGTCTTCAGGGCTGCCGGCGCCGTGCGCGCCGCTAGGCGCGGCGCTGAAGGAGGATTTCATCACTGGTCTCGCGAAGGCGGCGCACCCGTCCGGCGCCGTGCAAGTCATTTATTATCGCGCACAATACGGCCGTTTCAAGACGCGCACGGTACTGGCCGGAGCGTAAGCCAGTACTGCCCGGAGAGGTGAACCCTTGTTATGCTGGTGAATTCCCAATGAAGCTCCCCCGCCACGCGGAACTCTGGTTTTCTGGCTATGTGCGCACCCGGCTTCGTCACTGGCGGGTGCCGGGCCCGAGCCGCGTCTGGGTCGCGATTGCAGACCACTGGGAGCCATACTGGCTGAATCCGACCGACGAAACGGCGGCGGAACGGGTCGCGGTCTGGGCCAAAAACTGGCCGATCATTGCCGCCAAACACCAGGACAGCCGGGGACGCGCGCCGCAGTACACGTTTTATTACCCGCAGGAAGAGTACCGTCCCGCGTTCCTCGACCGCCTCGCCGAAATGGCCCGCGCCGGCATCGCCGACGTCGACATCCATATCCATCACGACTGCGAAGGGGAGCAGGATTTCCTTGACCGCATGCGCGGGTTCATCGACGTCCTGACAAACCGCCACGGCCTCCTGCGCCGGCACGATGGCCGGACGGTCTTCGGCTTCATCCACGGTAACTGGGCACTCGACAACTCGCGACCGGACGGCCGGAAATGCGGACTGAATAACGAGATCACGCTGCTGCGCGATCTCGGCTGCTACGCCGATTTCACTATGCCGTCGGGCGCTCATCCGACGCAGTCGCGCATGGTGAACCAGATCTACTGGGCCACCGACGATCCGGCGCGGCCCCGATCGTTCGACCGCGGCACGCCGGTCGAGCCAGGGAAGCCCGGCTCGGGCGATCTCCTCATGGTGCCGGGGCCGATCGGGCTCCGCTGGACGGAGCGACTCAAGCCGCGCATGGAAACGGGCGAGATCGCGCACCAGGACCGGCCCACCGCTTACCGTGTGCGGCGGTGGCTTGACCTGGCGCCGCGCATCGGCGATAACGTCTTCATCAAGCTCTACACGCACGGTGCACAGGAGCGGAACTACCAGGCTTTGCTGCTCGATGGCGCGTTGGACCTGCTTTTCGATCTGCTGTCCGCCGAGTGCCGCCGCGGCGGCCATGAACTGCGCTACGTCTCGACGTGGGAGATGCGGCAGGCGGTAGACGCGGCGGCGCGGCTGAAGGACGACCGCTAAGCCGGAATTCCGGCGGCGCGGCAGCAGACCTCGAAGGTCTCGCGCGCGGCGTCGTCCCACCCGCGGCTGAGGCGCTCGGCGATGCCACGGTGGTCCCAAGTTCGCTCGAGCGCGTCGTGGAGCGCGGCAGTGAGGGCGGCGGTGTCGCGCGGCGGGATGAGCAGGGCGCATTCCTCGTTGACGAGTTCGGGAATACCACCGACGTTGGTTGCGACTACCGGCCGGCCGGAGGCGATGGATTCCACGATCACGTTTGGGCAGCCTTCGGAGTGACTCGGCAGAACGAAGACGTCGCAGGCGGCCATCCACTGCGCCACCTCGGCGGAGGAACGGCGTCCGAGGAAAACGAAGCGCTCCCCCAAGCCGGCGGCGGCGATCCGCTCCTGCATTTCCGTCTGATACGTGCCCTCTCCGATGATCGCCACTTTCAAGCGCGGATGACGTGCGACCAGCACGCGGGCGGAGTCGACCAACTCTTCGAGCCCCTTGGTAGGGGAAAGCCACCCCACGTATAGGAGGAGCTCCGCGTCGTGTGCGACGCCGGTCTCCCGCCGGGCCGCGGCCTGGTCGCGCTCGTGAAACACGGAACGATCGCAGCCGTTGAGCACGGTCGTGACTCGCTCCGGAGGTACGCCGAGAGAGATCGTGTTCCGCCGGAGATTCTCGCTGACGGTGATCACACTCGTGGCTTTATTCAGCGTGTAGCGGACGAATTCCAGCGAAATGGGGTCTCCCGTGCGGAGGATGTCGGAGCCGATGGAGCCGACGATTACGGGTACGCCCAAGCGGCGGCCCACCCGCACCGCTGCGAAGCCCTCGGGATAAACCCAGTAATTCAGGATGACATCGGGCTTGATCGCGCGGAGACGGGGCTCGAGAAAACGCGCGCAGGTGAAGCCGTTGAAGGGACGCGACACAACGGGCAGCGCCAGATATTCGAAGTAGCTCGCGTTCAGATCCGCCGGCGAATAGGTGAGATCGGCGCGGCGATACCGGTAGCCGCTGGGATTGAGCCACTTTGCCTTCGGGTAGATCGCGATCGGGCATATGACTTCAATGTCCGCGTCGTTCTTCATGCAGCGGAGCGTTTGGTACGCGGAGTGGCCGCGGTACGGTTCTTCTGCGATCGGAAAATACGGCGTGACCACCGCGATGCGAGGCTTCCTGCGCGGCTTCACAATGGCGGGGGCGACGGCCGCGACAGGCGTAGCCGACGGCGCGGAGCGGCGGGACCGCGCCGAATCGCGGCAGATCTCGAAAGTCTCGGCCGCGACGTCGTCCCACGTCCTGGAGGAGCGCGCCGCAATCGCCGGGCGGTCCCAATGGCGGCTGAGAGCGTCACGCAATGCCGCGGCCAGGGTCTCGGGCTGGTGATCGCGCGTCAGGATAGCGGTCTCCGGGGACACGATTTCGGGAATGCCTCCGACGGATGACGCCACGATGGGACACCCCACGGCGGAGGCTTCGACGAGAACGTTCGGGCAGCCTTCCGAGAGGCTGGGGAGGCACATCACATCGGCGGCGGCGATCCAACGCGCCACCTCCGCGCGGCCGCATGGACCGGGCAGTCGTACGCGATCGGGGAAAGCGGACTGGACTAGCCGGGTGGACCCTTCGCCGATGATCGCAAGATGCAGCTTCGGGTCTTGCGCCGCCAGCCTGTCGAACGCCGCCACCAGTGTCGAGACCCCCTTGGCTGCCGCGATCCATCCGACGAAGAGAATGATACGAGCGCCCGGCGGGAAGTCGAAGCCATCGCGCGCCTCGGCTTGCGGCCGGTAATGGAAGATCTCTCGATCGATGCCGTTGCGAACGGTAGTCACCTTTTCCGGCGTGGCGCCGATCTCGACAGCCTTGCGACGGAGATCCTCGCTGACGGTCAGCACGTGGTCCGCTCCGAGGAGAGCGTTCCTGATGTAGCGCCGCGTGCCCGCGCCGCCCATGCGCAGCAGGTCCGAGCCGCGCGCCCCCAACACGACCGGCTTGCGGAGCCGCCGTCCGACCTGAATGCACCCATAGCCCTCGGGGTAGATCCAGTAGGCCAGCAGCACGTCGAACCGCGCGTCGCGCAGCCGGGCGTAGATGTGCGAGCCGCTGATCCTGCCGTTGAACGGGCGAGAGAGGACCGGCAAGACGCGGTACTCAAAATACTCGACGTCGACGTCGGGAAGTTGGAAGCCCTCTTCGAGGCGCCGATACCGGTACTGCGGACGGATCAACGGCGGGTAAGAGGCGACGGCGCAGAGGACCTTTACATCAGCGTGTTTTTGCAGCGCAACGACCGTCTGATAGATGGGGCTCCCGCGGTACGCTTCTCCGCTCATCGGGAACAGCGGGGTTACTACGGCAATCTGCATTTAGTCGGCTCGGGTCGGCGTTATGCAACGCGTTGTAGCGAAGGCTCGCGGCGCTGGGATGAGGCTTTCGACCATGCTAACGCCCTGGCTAGGGGTATGTCCACCTTCCGGGCGGCGGGCGAGAGCCGCCGGTACTGGAACTGCGCGGGCAAGGGGCGCGCGGCTGTTACGATGAACCGGTGGCGGAATCGATCGAGAACTATTGCGTCGTGTACTTCGGCAACGACTGGTCGGGCGAGAGCCGGACCAGCAGCCATCACATCGCGGCGCGGCTGTCCTCGGCGACCCGGGTCCTGTATGTCGAGACGCCGGGGATGCGGGCGCCCCAGGCGCATGCTCGCGATTTCCGGAAGCTCTTCCGTAAACTGACGGCGGCGCTGGCGCCCCCGGTCCGTGCACACGATCGGCTGCACATCCTGACGCTGCCACAGATCCCGTTTCGAAAGCTGCCGCTGGTCGGGCTGCTGAACCGCATCGCCGGCCGGTGGGCGGTCGGGCGGGCGCTGCGGCGGCTCGGCTTCGACCGCGTGATCTCCTGGTTCGTGGTGCCCCATCCCGGCGCTTTGGCGGGCCGTCTGGGGGAGCGGCTGGTGGTGTATTACTGTATCGATGATTATGCCGCGTTCCCGGGCGTCGACGCCGCGTCCATCCAGGCGCTTGACGACGACCTAACGCGCCGCGCGGACATCGTTTTTGTCGCCGCCTCGGCGCTGGTCGAGCCGAAGCGGCGGCTGAATGCGAACGTGCGGTTCTCGCCGCACGGAGTCGATGTCGATCTGTTCGCGAGAGCGGACGACTCGGCCACGGAGCCGGCGGAAGCGACGCGCGGCCTGCAGCGCCCGGTGATCGGGTATTTCGGAAACATCGGGCCGTGGATCGATCGCGGGCTCTTGCTCGAAATCGCGCGGCGGCGTCCGGAGTGGACCTTGCTGCTGGTCGGACACGTCACGGCGCCGGTCGAGGAGCTGCGCAGCTGCCCGAATGTGATGTTCGCGGGACAGCAGCGGTACGAGAGCCTTTTCCACTGGGCGGCGGCGTTCGATGTCGCCGTGATCCCGTACCTGCAGACGCGGCAGGTGCGGAACGCGAATCCGTTGAAGCTGCGGGAGTATCTGGCGACCGGCAAGCCGGTCGTTACGGTGACTACGCCGGAGACGGTGCGCTTCGGCGGCGTGGTCGCGCTGGCGGACACGCCGGAGGATTTTGTCGCCGCCATCGAGCGGGCGCTGGCGGAGGACACGCCGGAGCTGCATAGCCGCCGTCGCTCCTCTGTGAGAGACGCGAGCTGGGACGCGCGGTTCCGCGAGACCGTCGCCGCCGTCGAGCAGACGCTCGCGAGGCACGAAGCGGAGGGGAACGTCGAGCGCGAACTGTCGCGCTGAGCGCGCCGCTCACCGCTGGTCGCCTGCCGCGGCCGTCATCGCCGCGGGACCTAAATCCTCGCCGCCATCGCGACCCACGACGCCAAAGTGCCCCCGGACAAGAGCGCGGCATTGGAGTAAAAGCGGATAGATTCGTTGCGCCCTGCGCCGCCGTCAAGCGCTGGATAAAGCCTTTTTCAAAGAAGAGAGGGTGCGATACGACGCCCGTCGCACAGCAACGGGGAAGTGCGCGTATGCTAGCTGCGCATACGCCAGCCACAGCGCCAACGCCCCGCCCCGGTACCGGTCGCGATAGCGCTTGACTATGCGCACGGCCGCCCGCGTGTTCACCTTCTGAGCCTGAAACGATCCGCCACCTTCCCACAACGCATAGCACGTCGTGTGCTCGGGGAAGTTGTACAGCTTGCCGACGCTCCCGAGCATGAGCCAGAAATCCCAGTCGGCGAAACCCTTGATGGACTCGTCATAGAGCGCGGGTCGCCCGCCCATCGTGCGTCGGAACATGGCGGTGGAATTGGCGATGGGATTGGCCAATAGGGCGACCGAACGAACTGCCTCATCGAACTCCGGCTTGAAGATTTGTCCGCGTTCTCTCCCGTGCTCGTCTACCAGGATGTAGCCGGTCCCGCAGGCGACGTGGTCCGGGTTGCGATCGAGGAACTCGACCTGTTTTTGCAGCTTGTCGGGAGTGGACCAGTAGTCGTCGTCGTCGAGGATGGCGATGTATTCGCCGCGGGCTCGCGCCAAGCCGTAGTTGGAGGCCTCCGCAATCGAGCCCAGCACGCCGCGGGAAAAGTAGCGGATGCGAGGATCGAGGTCTGCCCAGCCGCGGACGAGTCTGGTGGTTTCGGGATGGTCGCCGTCCTGCACGATGATCAGCTCCCATGCCTGAAAGCTCTGGCGTGTGACGCTCTCGATCGCGCGGCCGATCTTCTGCGGACGGTTGTACGTCAGCATCAAAATGCTGACTGTCGGGTTCTTTGGCAGGAGCTCAGACACGGCTATAGCACGAAGCCCGATTTGGCCGCGTCGTCCGCGAACATGCGCACAGTGTCGAGCGAGTAATCGGCGAGATCTTTGCCGGCCAGAGAGAGCTTGTTGAGAATGTCGGGGGTCGCGGTGATGATGTGGCAGCCGATTTCGTCGGCCTGATAGACGTTCAGCACCTCGCGCGGGCTGGCCCAGATGAGCTCCATGTCGCGATACTGCGAGAGAATGCGGACCGCCTGACGCATCACCGGAGTGGGGTCGACGCCCGTGTCGGCGATACGGCCGGCAAAGACGCTGATATAGGAGGGCGCGCCGCCGGCCAGCGCGGTGGAAATTTCGCAGACCTGCTGCAGCGTCAGCAGCGCCGTCACATTCAGCTTAACGCCGTCGTGGGACAGCTTACGGACCAGCTCCGCGGCCGATTCGCGCCGCGTGTTGGTTACGGGAATTTTGACGTAGACGTTCTCTCCCCAGGCGGCGATGCGCCTCGCCTGTCGCTCCATTTTGTCGAAATCGTCCGCGAAGACCTCAAAGGAGATGGGACGATCGGGAATGGCGGCGAGGATCTCGCCAGCGAAGGCCGCATAATCAGCAATCCCCGCTTTGCGCATCAGCGTCGGGTTGGTCGTGAAGCCCTGAATGAGCGGGTTCGCGTACAGCGCGAGTATGCTCTTCTTCTCAGCTCCGTCGGCAAACAGCTTCACTTTCAAGTCAGTAGCGGACTTCATTTGTCCTATTCTCTCCGACTATCCGGCTTAGAGGATCCTGTCTAGTACCCCTTTGTGGTACCAGACCGTCGCACCGGGCTTTTCGCAGGAGACGCGCAGCCGTGCCACGGGGGTGGCGCCGGGGGTGTCCTCCGGCCCCGCCTCCTTTCACTCGCGCGGGAAGGTGTTTGCCAACCCTTGCTCAAGGCTGACGCGCGGCTTCCAGCCTAGGGTGACATGCGCCGCCGTGCAGTCGCACGGCCACAGGGGAGTAATCGACTTGACACGGTATGGCGTCAGCGGGACGGAACGCTTCAGAATTTTCCCCAACAGCTCGATTCCGACGCCCGCCGTCTTCAGCAGCCATGCGGGAACATACGACGCTCGAACGGCGCGGCCGGAGCGCCGGACGGCTTCGACGTACTCCTTCTGCGTAATCCCGCCGGGATCCACCAGTTGGAAGATCGACCCGGAAGCCAGGTCCGCCTCCGCGGCCTGCAGCATGGCGTCGACGACATTGTCGACATACACGAAGGGGACGTAGCGGTCGCCCGATCCGACCACTAGCCAGCGGCCGGCGATGCCGATCGTGCCGGACGGCGGGAACTTCTCGGCGCCGGGGCCGTAGATCTGTCCGGGGCGCAGCACCACGGCGTCGATGCGGCCTTGGCGCGCGGCGTCGAGCACCATCTTCTCGGCTTCGAGCTTGGTCTGCGTGTACAGCCCGCGGCGTTCCGGGAACGCCTCGCAGGGCGAAGACTCGTTTACGGGTTCGTCGTCCTTATGCCCTGCATGTTGGAGCACGCTCATGGAGCTGACGTGCACCAGCCGCCGCACACGATGGCGCGCGCATGCGTCGACTACGTTGCGCGTTCCCCAGATCGTACCGGCCTGGAATTCGAAGGGCCCACCCTTCATGGCGGCGCCGACGTGGTACACGACCTCGATGCCTTCCATCGCGCGATCCACCACCGACGGATTGCCGAGATCGCCGTACACCAGATGGACATCCTCTTCCGGCGGCGTGGCGGGAGGTCTGCGGACCAGCAGTCGAATCGGCTCGCCGGCTTCGCGCAGACGCCGCACCAGGGCGCGGCCGAGGAAGCCATTCGCGCCCGTCACCAGGATCCGGGGCTGCCGCGCCGGCGGCTGCTCGGCCAGATACTTGAGCTTGTCGGCATCGGCGCGGCGGGAAACATCTTCCAGCACCGAGATCACGCGCCGTCCTTCTTCCGCGGACACAGGCGGCGCTTCGCCCTTCCGTAAAGCCTCGTAGAATTTCACGACGGAGAGATGGATGCCGGGCGACGGCTTCAAACTGCCCGTCACGAACCGGACCGTGTTCGCGGTGACTTTCCAGAGCATCGCCAGCGAATTCAGTCCTGTCCCGAGAATCCGCTGGATGGGCTTGGGGGCGGGATACGTCTTGCGCAGCGAGAGGGTCTGCAGATAGCAATCCACGTGCAGGACGCCGCGCGTTCCGTGCACGATGATCTCGTTCTGCATCGGCCGCACGTTCCAGGAAATGTAGAGGTGGCCGACCCCGCGCGCGCATTCCACCAGCCCGTGCCATTCGTCGAACACCAGGTTCGGGTCGCCGAGGCCGCTCGCGTAGTAGCGCACGTCGGCGTGCTCGATCGGCCCCAGAAACGCTTCGAGCAGATACAGCCCGTGCACCCCGAGATCCTGGAAGGGATAGGACCCGTTGCGGAAATACGGCGGAACCGCCGGACCGCCCGAGTACGCCGCATAGTCCGAGCTGCGCAGGAAATCGGCACTGGTCACTTCGCCGCACGCGCCGTTGCGGATTATTTCGAGCGCCTCGAGCACGATCGGATCGAGCCGCGCCGAGTGGTTGACGGAGAGCACCAGCCCCTTCTCCCGCGCCCGTTCGATCATACGATCGCAATCCGCCGTGGTCTCCGCCATCGGTTTCTCGACGAACACGTGGCAGCCCATATCGAGCGCCTGCAAGACCAGCGGCGCGTGATACGCCGGCGGCGTGAGGACGTGGATTACGTGCGGCTGCGCCTCCGCCATGGCGTCGAGCGAGGGGTAAATGCGCGGGATACCGAACTCGGAAGCAAGCGCCTTCGCCTTCACCTCGTCAGGGTCGGCCACGCCGACAATCTCGACATCCGCCATACTGCGCAACGCGCGCGCGTGATAGGCCGCGACGTAGCCCGCTCCCACCAGTCCTACCCGGAGAATTCCTTTACTTTCCATTTTCCTCAGCTTCGATCTGGCGCACGATCCACTCCGCGGCCTCACCCAACGATCCGACCCTGGCGTCGGGCGCGTCCGACGGCCCGCGCTCGCGATACCCGCGGTCGATCCAGACGGTGCGGCAGCCGGCCGCCGCGCCGGCGTCCACATCGCGCCACCGGTCGCCGACCAGGAAGCTGCGCGCCGGGTCCGCGCCGTACCGCGCGGCGCCTTCGAGAATCAGTCCGGGCAGCGGCTTGCGGCACGGGCAGCCGTCCGCATCGTCGTGGAAGCAGCTCAGAAAGCCGTCGATCGGCAGCGTCTCGGCGAGCCGCCGGTGGATCGCCTCCACCGCCTCCCGCGTCTGCTTCCCGCGCGCGACGTCGGGCTGGTTCGTCACCACGATCAACGGCAATCCGAGCGCCTTCAACCGCGCCAGCGCCTCGGCCGTCCCGGGCGCGATTTCGACCTCGTCCGCCGAGTCCGGTGGATACGGCTTCCCTTCCCGCAGCACGGCCTCGTTGACGACGCCGTCGCGGTCCAGGAAGACGGCCCGGTTCAGCGGACGGATTCCCATTTCGTTTCCGTCTGCTTCACCGCGGGATGCGACACCAGCAGGTGCCAGACCACCGCCTGGAAGGCTTCGGCGTGCGGCGTCGTGTTGACCGGATTCACCGTCGGCACGATCACGCAGGCGTCCGCTACTTGTGCGGTGTAGCCGCCATCCCGCCCCACGATCCCCAGAATGGTCGAGCCCACGCTCTTGCCGTACTGGAGCGCCTGTACGAGATTCGGACTGACGTTCTTCTCCAGATTTCCGCCGCCGACGGAAAACACCAGCAGCGTGTCCTCGCGCCGCAGGCGGCTGACCCGCAGCCAGCTATCGAACACGCCGGCCCAGCCTTCATCGTTGGTGCGCGCCGTCAACTCGGACACGTTATCGGTCGGCGCGTAGGCTTCGATGCCGGCGATCTTGCGGAAATCGTTGACCGCATGAGAGGCATTGGCCGCGCTCCCGCCGACGCCGAGGATGAACAGCCGGCCCCCCCGGGACCGAGTGGCGGCCAGAAGACCGGCCATACGTTCGATTGCCTCCACGTCGAGACCGTCGATAACCTGCCGGGCTTCGTCGAGGAATTGGCTGGAAAAACTCATGGGTTGGTGTCTCTCTGGTGCGCCAGATGCGCGGAAAGCTCCTCGAGTCCGGCGAAGGAGCCGATTTCGTAAAAACGCTGTCCGACCTCGTAGCCGGCGAGATCCCCGGCTGCCAGGAGGGATCCGTAGATCTCAGCCAGATCGGACGGGCGGTCCGCCGGAACGCCGGCGAAGAGACTCGCGCGGCAAACGCCCACACCGTAGTCGATGTGGCGCATGGCGGGGGTGCGGTTCGTTTTGCTATAGGCAACGATGCGCCCATCGACGCACTCGACGTTGCTCGCGTCCCAACGATCGTCGTTGCGGTAAACGGTCATCAGCGCGCTTTTTCCGCTCTCGCGGAACGCGCGCTCCACCGCCGCGTAATCGCACGGAAGGTAAGAATCCCCGTAGAGGACGAAGAAGCTTTCGCCGAGCAGCGGCTGCGCCTGGGCGAGCGCTCCAGCGGTGCCCCGGAGCGAGGGCCCGTCGGCCGAGTAGCGGATCTCGAGGCCGAAGCGGCTGCCGTCGCCGGCATAGGCCTCGATCTCTTCCGCGAGATAGCCGACACACAGAGTCACGGAGCGGACGCCGTTGGCGTGAAGGAGGCGCAGTTGATGCGCCAGGAACGGCTCGCCGTTCACCTCCACCAGGGATTTGGGAATTGTCTGCGTGAGCGGCCTAAGGCGCGTGGCCAAGCCGCCGGCGAGAATGGCGACGGGAAGCATGGATCTACGATTGCGTCAGCGCCTGGCTGCCGGCGAAGTCGAAGCCAAAGCGGACCTCCCGGAGGCCTTCGTTGGTCATGACGCGGCGCAGGCGAGTCTTGTCCTCTGTGTAAAACATGAGAAACCCGCCGCCGCCGGCGCCAATCAGCTTGCCTCCAAGCGCGCCATTGGCGCGTCCCAGGTCGTAGAGCTCGTCGATGCGCGGGTTGCTCATTCCCTGCGAGCGCTTTTTCTTGTGCTCCCAGTGGACATGCATCAGATTGGCGAAGCACCGCAGGTCTCCGCGCTCGATGGCCTTCTTGCTGTCATAGGCCAGTTCTTTGACGTAGTGGAGGTTGTCGAGCATGCTGGAGTCCCTCTGCTTGCTGCGCGAGTCCTGATCGGTGAGAATCTGCGACGCGCTGCGGGTAAACCCGGTGAAAAACAGCATCAGGTTGTCTTCGAGAGTATGGAGGATCTCACGCGACAGGCGAAGCGGTTCGAAGTCAACCCGGCCGTCGGGATGAAACGTGAAGCAGGTCAGGCCGCCGATCGCGGCGATGTACTGGTCCTGTTTTCCGATCGGTTCGCCGAGCAGGTCGAGCTCGATGTGGCACGCCTGCTCGGCCAGTTCACGGGCGGGAACCGAGTTTCGGCGCAGGCAGTGAAGGGCGCGCAGCAGCGCGGTCGTAAAGCTGCCGGAGGAGCCGAGCCCGGTGCCCGCCGGGATATCGGCCATGCTCGCGATCTCGAGATGCGGATGCTCGGTCATGCCCACGAGCTTGAGCGCCTCGCGGACGATCGGGTGTTTGATCTCGTCAGCCGTGCGCGCCGTCTCCAGCTTGGAGTACTTCACGATGATTTCCTGGCTGAAGGGCTCGTGAAGGGTGATGTAGACGTACTTGTTGATCGCTGCCGCAATTAGAAAACCGCCGTGCTCACGGTAGTAGGACGGCAGATCCGTTCCACCGCCGCCCAGGGAAATGCGCAGCGGGCTGCAGGTTATGATCACAGTGTTTGGTCCTCGACTCCGCGGGACGGCGGGCGGCCGATTCGATGCCGGCATCGCCCCGCGGGCGTCTGTCGGATGGCTAATGTCTTGAAAACCCATTGTAATCAGAACAGTTCGGCGCAGCAAGAGCGGGCTATACCAGTACCGCGAGAGACCCGGAAAAGTCCTCATTCGCACAGGGTTTGATATCCTAAGACTGTGACTGAGGAGGTGCTGAAACAAAAGGAGATTCCGCTGCTGGACTTGCGGACGCAGCACCGCCTGATCCGCGAAGAAGTCCTGGCTGAAATCACGCGGGTGATCGATTCCCAGCAGTTCGTCCTGGGTGAGGAAGTGCGGCGGCTCGAAGAAGAAATCGCCGACTACTCGCAGGCCCGTTATGCCGTCGGATGCGCGTCAGGGACGGACGCCCTCTATCTTTCCCTGCTGGCGCTCAACATCGGGCCGGGCGACGAGGTGCTCACCACGCCGTACACGTTCTTTGCCACCGCCGGCGCGGTGGATCGCGTGGGCGCAACGCCGGTCTTCGCCGATATCGACCCGGTAACCTTCAATCTGGACATAGCCAAAGCGGCGGAGATCCTGGAATCCCGTCCGCGGATCAAGGCCGTGATTCCGGTGCACTTGTTCGGGGGGTGCTGCGACATGGACCCGCTTCTCGAAGCGTCGCAGCGGCGGGGCGTCGGGGTCATCGAGGACGCCGCGCAGGCCATCGGGGCCGAGTATCGAGGCCGGCGCGCCGGCAGCATGGGCCAGGTTGGCTGTTTCAGCTTTTTCCCGAGCAAGAACTTGGGCGGGTACGGCGATGGCGGCATGATCACGACCAACGACGGGGCTCTCCGCGATCGGCTCGCCGCGCTGCGGGTTCACGGCAGCAGCCGCAAGTACTATCACGACGAAGTGGGCGTCAATTCGCGCCTGGACGCGCTTCAAGCGGCCGTTTTGCGCGCCAAGCTCCGGTATCTGGACTTCTGGACCGAAGGGCGGCAGAGGAACGCCGAACTGTACCGTCGCTTCCTCGCCGGCGCGCCGGTCCGCACGCCGGAAACCCGGCCGTTTCAGACGCGCCATGTCTACAACCAGTTTTCGGTGCTCGCGCCGCGGCGCGACGAACTGCGCACGTATCTGGCGGAAAACGGCGTCGGCAGCGACGTGTACTATCCGCTGCCATTGCACTTGCAGGCGTGTTTCGCGCGCCTGGGCTATCGGCGCGGGGATTTTCCAGTCAGCGAGCGCGCCGCCGCCGAGGCGCTCGCGTTGCCCATTTATCCGGAGTTGGGCGCGGACGACGTGGAACGGATCTGCTCGTTGATCCGTTCGTTCTACGCTTGAGCTCCATGCCCGATCTCTTTCAGCAAACCGGCGCCCGCTGCCTGATTACCGGCGCCGCCGGCTTTATCGGCAGCAATCTGGCGGACCGCCTGCTCAGTCTCGGACACCGCGTCGTCGGGTTCGACAACTTCTCCACCGGCCAGGAACGCTTTCTGGAACAGGCGCGCGACCACGCGGGTTTTGAGTTGCGGCGCGGCGACCTACTGGATCGTGGCGCGCTCTCGGACGCCATGCGCGACGTCGACGCGGTCTTCCATCTGGCTGCGAACGCGGACGTCCGCTTCGGCACCGATCACCCGCGCCGGGACCTCGAACAGAACACCATCGCGACGTGGAACGTGCTCGAGGCGATGCGCGAGCGCGGCGTTCGCGACATCGCATTCTCCTCGACGGGCTCCGTCTACGGAGAAGCGTCTGTGATTCCAACCCCGGAGGACTGTCCGTTCCCGGTGCAGACATCCTTGTACGGAGCCTCGAAGGTCGCTGCAGAAGCGCTCCTGCAGGCGTATTGCGAGGGCTTCGGCTTTCGGCCGCTGATCTTCCGGTTCGTGTCGATTCTCGGGGAGCGCTACTCCCACGGACATGTCTTCGATTTTTGCAAGCAGTTGCTGGAGCATCCGGAGCGCCTGCGCGTGCTGGGGAATGGCAGGCAGCGGAAATCCTATCTCTACGTGCAGGATTGCGTGGACGCGATTCTCCGCGCCGGGTCGGCCGGGTGTGAGAAGGTCGCCATCCTGAATCTCGGCACGGACGAGTACTGCGAGGTAAACGATTCGGTCGGCTGGATCTGCGAGCGAATGGGCGTGTCGCCGCAGCGCGAGTTCACCGGCGGGGACCGTGGCTGGATCGGCGACAATCCCTTTATTCTTCTGGATTGCAGTCGCATGCGCGCGCTTGGCTGGACGCCGCGGCTGAGCATCCGCGAAGCGGTGATCAAGACTGTCGATTACCTAGCCTCGAACCGGTGGCTGTTCGAAGACCGCGGGTAGGCGGCTTCATGGGAGAGATCCTCTGATGTTTCTTCGCTGCTTTGTCCTGCTGGCGAGCGTCGCTTCGGCGCAGACGCCGGCGGTGAAGTTCTGGCAGGACACCATGCCCCTGCCGACTTATCGCGAGGAGAAGCCGCCGCCAATACCCCCGTTCGACCAGTTGGCGCTCAACGGGGTGGCCAATTACTTCGTCTATCCCTACACGCTGCGGGAGTACCTGACGAAGGACCGGTACGACGCGGCCTGGCGGGTCGTGCACCTCGAAAACGAATACCTGCACTGCCGCATTCTGCCGGACCTCGGCGGGCATGTCTACGGTTGTGTCGACAAGCTCAGCGGAGCGGAACTGTTTTATGCGAACTCCTCGCTGAAAAAAACGACCTCGGCCCCCCGCGGCGCCTGGGTCGCCGGCGGCATTGAGACGAGCTTCCCGATCGCGCACAGCCGGGTGAGCGTCTCGCCGGTTGAGTTTGCGGCCGCCGCCGGCCCCGACGGCGGCGCGACCGTATGGGTCGGCGCCGTGGACCGCGTCAGCAATATGGAGTGGACCGTCGCCTACACGCTGCGCCCCGGGGTCGCCGTATTGGAGGAGAAAGTTACGCTGCACAACCGCGGTCCCGCGCGCCAGCCGTTCCAATTCTGGACCAACGCGGCCGTCCGGGTTCCGGACCGCGGGCTCAAGCTGACGTATCCAATGTGGGTGACGGCGCCGCACGGCTCGGGCGTGCTGGATCGCTGGCCGGTCAACCTCGCCGGCGTCGACCTAACCGACACCGCCAACTATGCCAACACCGAGGGCTTGTTCGCGTATGGCAGCCGCGAGCCGTTCTTTGCGACGTACAACCCGGAGTCGAAGATCGGGGTGACCCATTGGGCCGAGGTGAAGGACGTTCCCGGGAAGAAGCTTTGGGTCTGGGGGAAGAGCCAGGACAGCTACCGCGACAACTTCAGCGACGACCACAGCGGGTACATGGAGATGCAAGCCGGCCTGATGCGCACGCAGGAGATGATGGAATTTCTCGAGCCGCAGCAGACCCGGTCGTTTACCGAGCGCTGGATCGCGTCGCGCGACACCGGCGGCGTGACGCGCGGCGCGCCCGATGCGGTGCTCTACATGGCGCGGCGGAAGCAGGGCGAAGCCGAGGCTCTACTCGTGGATGTAAGCGCCACGCGTCTCATCCCGCGCGCGGCCTGGAAGATCATGGACGGCGACCGCGTCCTGCGCGAGGAGACCGTGGACTTGAGTCCCGCAAAGACCCTGCACGTGGAGACGCCCGCGACTGTGGCCAAGCTTCGGTTCGAGTTGCGAGACGGGGCCGGGAAGCTCCTGCTGTCGCACACAGAGGGCGTGTACGACGCCGTCGTTCCCTCCGAGGTCCAGATCGGAATCCCACTCGTGAGCACCGTGCCCAAGCCCACGACGATCGACGGGAATGCGCTTCGCAACGGCGAGAACGACGAGCTGATCCGCATGCTGGATCGCGCCGCGACGGGATATGAAAAGGCGCTCGCGGCCGTTCCCGACAGCGCTCTCGTGCGGAAAGCGGCAGGGCGTCTGGGAACGGCGCTGGGGCGGTTCGAGGAAGCCGAAACACGCCTCGAGTCGGCTCACGCGTTTCGCCCGGATGACGTGGAAGTCAGCTACTACCTCGGCGTCGTAAAGGCGGCTCTCGGAGACGACGCTTCCGCGACGACGCTCTGGAAGCTGGCGCAGGACGACCCCCTCTTCGGAGCGGCCGCGCGGTTCGAACTCGCGTGCGCGGCGGCGCGGTCCGGAGACTGGAAGGCCGCCGCCGAACTGCTCGCCGGCCTGGCGGCAAAGGGAAACCCGCGAGCCGCGGGGATGGAGGTCGCGCTATTGCGGCGGTTGGGCCGGCGCGACGACGCCGACGCGGCGCTGCGGCGGGGACTCGCCGAGAATGCGACGAATACGCTCGCGCGCTATGAGAAAACCCTGGCCGGAACCGACGACCCGGCGCTCTGGGAGCTCCTCGGTGGCGATGCGGAACGAATTCTGGATGCAGCGGACGACTATTTTGCGCTGGGACTCTACGAAGACGCCGCCAACCTGCTCGGGCGCTCCTACCCGGCCGTGCCCGAACTACAGCGGGATCTGGGTGCTCCCTCGGCGGCGGACAACCCTCTGATCGCGTACCACCGCGGCTACGCGCGGCTCCGGACCGGCCAGTCTCCGGCGGCGGATTTCGCTGCCGGGTCGAAAGAATCTACGGCGTATGTTTATCCGTCGCGAGTGTCCACGGGGGCTGCGCTCGAGGCGGCAGTGAAGCAGAATCCGCAAGACGCGACCGCGCATTATCTGCTCGGCTGTCTCTTGATGAACCGGCGCATGACGAACGCGGCGTTGAAGGAGTGGGACGCGGCAAAGCCCGGCGGCGCAAGGCTTCCCGGGTACTACGAGACGGTTGCGCGCGTCCTCACCACGGTCGAGCGCAACCCGAAGGCGGCGCAGCAGGCGACGCAGGAGGCCATCGCGGCGAATCCGTCGGATGTCGAGCTGAAAAAGTCGCTGGAAGCGGCGCTGCGGGCGCCGACGGACGCCGGCATTCCTGCTTTGGTGTTTTCGACCCCGGAGGAAGCGCTCGACTACGCTCTGGGCGCGCTCGGGGCCGGGCGCACAGGGGAGGCTCTGGGAATCTTCAGCCCGAAGTATTTTCCGGACGACAAGCAACCGTCTGTCATGCGGCAGGCCTATGTCGAGGTTCGGCTGCAACGTCTGCTGGGGGCGGCGAGCGCGGGTAAATGCAACGACATCGGAGCGGCCATAGAGGCGGTGGGAGGAGAAGACCGCGCGTTGCCTTTTACCTTTGCCAGTTTCAACTCGATCATCAAGCAGCCACGCATCCAGTTCTATCTCGGGCTGGCGGAGGCGGCCTGCGGGGCAAAGTCGGCCGCGTCCAAACGCTGGGCCAGAGTCGCGAAATCTTCGGCGCCGGCCGGGAGCGCCGACTACGCCTTTCCGTTTCTGGCCGCGAGCGTCCTGGGGCAGCCGAATGCCGCGCCCAATGCGCTCGCGGCAATCGATAAGATGAGTGAAGACGCGGGCGGCGACAACGCGCTCCGCTTGTACGCGGAGGGAATGCTCCTCAAGGCGGCGGGTCGCAACGACGAGGCGTTCAAGAAATTCACGGAGGGGATGAAGGCGGGGACGCGTTTTACGGCTTATCTGAATGCGAGGGCCAGCGCCGAGCCCGCGTTCATTCGGTAACCTGGAGTCTCTCAGAATGCCTCCCCATCGGCCTACGCTCGACCTTGTGGCCCGGTGCAGCGGCCCCGATCAGTTCGCAGCCTTTAACAAGCTCCTCCAATCCGTGCTCGCGGTCTCCATGCGGGCGCTCGAGCAACCGCGGCGGCGACGGGGGAAGCGCTCGCCGACCGGAATTGAGCCGAAGACGTTTCAAGACGCCGTCCTGGTCTTCGCGAATCCGGCCGCTTGCCGCGAGTATCTCATCGCGCGACGCTGGCCGGATGGGGTGGAGTGCCCTCGCTGCGGCAGCCGGAACGTTCTGTTCCTCGAGAGATACAACCGATGGCACTGCCGCGAAGGGCACTCGGCTCCGCAGTTCACACTGAAAACCCGGACGATTATGGAAAACTCGCCGCTCGGTCTCGACAAGTGGCTTCTTTCAATGTGGCTGGTTGCGAATTGCAAGGGATCCGTGAGTTCCTACGAAGTCGGCCGCGCCTTGAAGATCACACAGAAAACCGCATGGTTTCTGCTGAGGCGGGTTCGCCGGGGCAATCGAACGAAGTAGCGGTCCTCGTTTTGCGAAGTATATTATGACGAATTATATTTCAATTACTATCTACACTTTGGAGAAACGGCGTGCGTAGGCTGCGAGCTACCCGATGGTAATATCCCGCTGGAGATGGACATATGAAACGACTGATTCGATTGGGACTGACGGTCTTCGCATGCGCATGCGCCCGGACTGCCTTGCGCGCGCAGACGGCCGTCGATCTCACAAACCAGGGGCAACTCCGCAGCGGAGGCCAACTGCCGCAGAGCTGCCGGACGGGACAGATGTATCTGCTTACCTTTAACCCGCAGTGGCCGGTTCTATTTTTTTGCACCGGGGGGACGTGGTCCGCGTCGGGGCTGCCCTCGCTGGACGGAGACAGCGGCGGCGACGGCAAGATCATGCACTGGGACGCCACGACCTCGCGGTGGGCGGCCTCTTCGCCGGCCGATTCGGCAGGGATGGGAATCGCGGTGACAGGGATGATCCTCGGCGTGGATGACGCGATCGTGCCGATGTACTATGTGGGCTCCGGCGCGCCGGCGATCGACTGCATGGCGGGGCGGGATTTCTATGTCGATACGACCGCCGGTTCGCTCTACTTCTGCCGCGGTTCCGGGCAGTGGCAGCAGACATTTAATTCCGGCTCTCTGACGACGGCGGCCCTTCCCGCTGTGGTGGTGCGCACCGATCTCGGAAACACCTTTTCGGCGGGCCTGCGGCAATCGGTAACTCACGACGCGGCCAACGCCGGACTTCGCCTCGTCCCCGCCACCGGCGACCCGGCGAGCGCGGTCGACGGGGACCTCTGGTACAACTCCAGCACCGGCAAGTTCCGTCGCCGGCAGAATGGCGCCGTTTCCGATTGGGATTCCGCGTCTGGGCCGATGTACTATGCGGGCTCCGGCGCGCCGGCGATGGACTGCGTGGCGGGGCGGGATTTCTATGTCGATACGACTGCCGGTTCGCTCTACTTCTGCCGCGGTTCCGGGCAGTGGCAGCAGACGTTCAATTCCAGCTCTCTGACGGCGGCCCTTCCCGCTGTGGTGGCGCGCACCGATGTCGGAAACACCTTTTCGGCGGGCCTGCGGCAATCGGTAGTTCACGACGCGGCCAACGCCGGACTTCGCCTCGTCCCCGCCACCGGCGACCCGGCGAGCGCCGTCGACGGGGACCTCTGGTACAACTCCAGCACCGGCAAGTTCCGCCGCCGGCAGAATGGCGCCGTTTCCGATTGGGATTCCGCGTCGTCGCAGGGCGGCTCGTCTCTCAATCTCCTCGACCGCTCCGTTTACTGGATGGTCGAAGACTTTCCGCCGTCCGGCAGCGCCGCGACAGGGACGCAGTATCAAGGACTCTACCGCTGGTCACTTCTCCCGATCGGCACGAACGGCTGCAGCAACGTCGCACAGGCGAACGGGAACTCGAACAGCCCCGGACTGCTGGCGCTCGTAACCTCAAGCACGGCGAGCACCGGGTGCGTCGTGGCGCTCGAGGGCAGTAACGACAATCGCCTGACATCCAATCTCACATCCAAGACCTGGTACGCGGAATGGACGATCGTGCCGGATCTGGCGTCGAGCAGTATCGTGGCCCGGTTCGGCGTCGGCAACAGCACGTCCACCGTTGGATCGATGTCGGCGGTGAGTTGCCGCGTGGATTCGTCGTCTCCGAATTACCTGTTCGATCTTCATACCTCGGGAGCGCTGACGGCGTCGGCGGACAGCGGCGTCGCGTTCGTTGCGGACGGAGGGCCGCACACCTGTCGCATCCGCGGAGACGGCGTGAAGTGGTACTTTTCGGTCGCCAGCGGAGCTGGCGGGTATTCGACGGAGAAAACGCTGTGCCCGTCGGGGTGCGATCTCACGGCCGCGCTGCCGACGTTTGCCTTTTCTCCGTTCGCCAGCGTCACGACGAACAACACTTCGCTCAAGCGCTTCTACCTGGATCGTTTCGCGATGGTGATACAGGGGCTGAGCCGGTGAGCGCGCGCAGGGGAAGAGGCGCCCTCCAGGCTAAAGCGGCGGTTCTGCTGTTTGCGCCGGTATTGCTGGCAGCGCAGACGACCGTCAATCTCCGGTCCGCTGGGACTGGCTTCTATGTCACTGGGGCGTCGAACGCGACACCGATTGTGCTCACGACGGGAGCCGCGCACGGCCTCTCCGCGGGCGATCTGATCTCCCTCGACGGCGTGATCTTCGACTCTGGCCCGGGCTGCGGGTCGGGCGGGATGTTGTCGGGTGAGTACAAGGTCAAGGCCGTTGTCGACACGACGCACTTTTCGGTCATGTCCACCGGCGCGGTCGATACGCAGGCGCGGGGAACCTGGTGTGACGGGTCGTTTGCCGGCAGTCCCGGGGGCGCGCAATGGGGCGGAAAACTCGCGCCGTTCACTCTGACGGCGGGGATACGCGGGTGGTTCGACGGCGACAACGGCAAGATCACGCGGCAGATCGCGCTCGGCAACTGGAATGGGCTGGTGTCCCTCACGGTATTTGGCGACGTCGCGACGCTCGTCACGCCAGACAATTACTTCAGGGCGTTCGGGACGAAGATCGGGGTATGGGGGTCGGGCAGCACGGTGCTCGACAACGGCGGTAAGCCGTATACGGTGAGCATCGACGATCCGACGCACGCACATTTCTCCACCTCTGGCGTCCCGAACGGAACGTACAGCGGCGCAAACATGGCATGCGGACCGTCCGGACACGACGACTGCCTCCGGATTTCGCAGTGGGCATACACGGGGAACGTCGCATGGGAGGCCGTCGTTTCGACGTCCTCCACGTTCGCCTCACGGCGCTGCACCTACGACGCGGCCGAGGGCGGCGGCTACAGCTACATCAGCGCCTGCACCGGCCACATCAACGACGGCGCGCTAAGCCCGCAGACGTTTGCCAGTCTTGCCATGCACTTCTTCGTCGTGCAAACGTCGGCGGAAGATAAAGCGTCGCTGATCTACTGGATCACTCACGTCGAACGGTTCATGGGAGTGAACTTCAGCGCCAACGAGTCGGTGTCGCAGGGCGGCGCCCAGGGTTGGGTGGATTTCGCGAGCTACTGGTTTCGGGATCTCGCGATCATGTACCCGATCATCAAGCCGTATCTGACGACGCAACAACAGCAAGACTTTCGCGACAAGACGCTCGACGACATTACCGATCCCGCACCTTGCTCGAAGGTGCTCGGCATCCAGCCGGGAGGAAGCGCGACGTTCTCGGCGGGTCACATCATCGGGTCCGGGACACACTTCACCACGGACGTTGCGGTCGGCGATGCGATCTACTTCCGGTGGGACAATGGCGATTTCCCCGAATACTTCGTCTCAGCGATCAACTCGGATACGGACATTACCGCGATCACGGCGGACGGGTCGACGGTGAGCACGGGCTACGCCTACTACGTCGTCCACAAATGGAAACGCGGCGACTGCGGCGGCCTGTGGCTCAAACGTCATTGGGCGGGAAGCTACGGCTCCCATCCGATTCTGTATCCGCCGAACGGCGGCTTCAGCACGAACAACCCCTTCGCGCCGACGCACTCGCCCTCGCTCGGCGGCAACAACGGCTACACGATGACGAGCGGGCTGACGGTCTTCGGTCTTGCGCTGGCCGACGAGGACCCGCGCGCTATTCGGTTGCTGCAGCAGTCGGTGAGTTTCCATTGGGACTACATGCTTCCGCTCGCGATGGGATATCGCACCGGCTTTGACCGCTCCGGAGCGTTCTATTCGTTCGGGCGCACGATGACGGATTCGGTCGACTGGGCCGTCTGGATGAAGAACGGCGTCATCGGCTACGCCGACCTGGGGACGACGGGCCCGTGGGTCACGGCCCCCGCCATGATGAAGATCTACGCCCCGTACCCGTATCCGACGAACAATGGGGACGCTCCGCCGCGGGAGCCCATAGCGGCTGTCTGGCCGGCGCGGTGGGGCGCTGAAGACGGCAACAACAGCGCGGACGCATCGAACGTCCCAGAGGTGTGGTCGGTCTACATGCGGGACACGTCCTGGGTCCTGGCGCCGAATTCCGACGAGGCGGCATACATGCGGTCGTTCTACCTCTCGCATGGCGACGGCCACATTTACAGCCAGTATGCGGCGCGGGATTTCTTCCGCCTCGGGCCCGCGCAGTTTCAGGCCTCCAGAGACTTTACCGCGCTGCCGACTCAGTACCTGTTCCAGGCAACGTCGCAGACCGCGTGCGCGGCGCTCGGTCTGAATTGTCCCGCGAATGTGCGCGGGGATGGCGTGATCTCGCGGAGCGGGTGGTCGTCGCCGTCGGATTCGCACGTGATGTTTCAGGCCCGCACTTTCTTCAGTGACCACGATTCTCCACAGGCCGGCGTCCTGGATATCTACAAGACCGGATTCCTGTTGCAGAACTTCGCCGCGCCGCCGGGCGCCACGCAGCAGAGCGACTTTGCGCATCTGAACGACACCACGGGGCTCATCGACATCGGCGCAGGGAACCACTACTACGGCGGGCTCGACAATGCCGACCTTCCGGGCTACGCCTCAATGGATCGTTTTTCCGGCGCGAAGCCGTTCGGGGACGCGCAGTCGCGGTATATGTACGCGATGGCGAACGTCGCGGGGCTCTACACCGTACCCGTGCACCGCGCCAATCGTCACGTCGTTCATTTCAAGAAGCCGGGCACTGAAGAAGTCGTTGTGATGTACGACGACATCGACGTATCGGATTCGCCCACGTCGATTCGCGCGAACCTTCATTACCCGCAAAACGGCGAGCGCCAGAACGCCTACCTGCCGCCGGAAGGCCAGACGACGTGTCCGGGGACGGGTGGCTGCGCCGCGCTCGACACTTCACGGCTGATCCTCGAACAGGAAGACGGCGTCGGCGCGCGGCACAGCGGGCTCATCACGCGGATCTTTTCGCCGGGGGTGATCACCGTGCGCTGGGACGGCTCCTCCTATCCGGGCAGCGCGGGGTCCAGCAACCGGGTTTCGATCTGCGCCGGCGCGAGTTGCGGCGCGACGGTTTGGAGCGCCGATTATGTGGTGGTTCACAAGGTGACGCCCACCCTCAGCGACACGGCGCTGACGGCCATCGCGCTCAATCCCGATGCGAGTTGGACTGGAGTCCAGACGACCGACAAAGTCGCACTGTTTGCGCGCGGAGGCGTCACCCGTATCGCGATTGACTTCACGACGACGCATCAAGGATCGGCGCAATACCTGATCGCGGGACTCGAAGGCGGACATATTTATCAGGTCCACCGTAACGACGATTCGACCGACGTGGCGTTCGTTCGCGTGACCGACGGCGACAACACGGTTTACTTCGAGGCGCCCGCCGGGAGCTATTCGATTTTCCCCTCGAATCTCTCGAAGCTGTTTCTCGGGCGACAGCCGCCGACCCGGCGCGGCAGGGCGGTGCGGATCGATTTCAAAAACCCGACCGACCCCGGCAGTTACATCTGGAGCGTCACCGCCGGTAACCTGCCGCCCGGACTCCGCCTCTCCGCCAACGGCGTCCTCTCGGGGACTCCGTCGCAGGAGGGCGAATTCGCGGTTACCGTTCAAGCGGCCGAGGCGGCCTCGGGCGGAGCCATCGGCGCGGCAAGCGTCACCCTGGACGTCCTGCCGGCGGAACTCCAACTCCGGATACTCGGCGCTACGGCTTCCGGCGGCGTCTTGCTTTACACTCTTCCGGGATCGCCGGCGGAACAACGGTGCGACATTACGGTGAGCGCCAACGCCGACCTCACATCCCCCGCGGAAACGTTCACCGACACCGGCGGTGGCGCGGCGCGTGTCGCCGTGTTGGGGAGGTTCGGCGCCCTCGCCGGAGGCGGACCGTTCTATGTGAGGGCGCAGTGCGGGGCCGTCGCCGCAACCGCGTCCTTTGTAGCAGCGTCCGCCGGCTTTTCGCAGGGATTGACCATTCGGATGACGCCGCCTTCCGGGCGCGGTGTCGTTGCGGCGCAGGCGGAATATGGGCCTTCACCGGCGCTCGGCAGCGTCAGCGGCGCGCTCTGCGCCGCCGTCTGTTCTCTCAATATCCCGCTGGGATTTGGGCGCCTCCTTTACGTGCGCCGCAGCTTTCTGGACGCGAGCGGACACGTCGTGGCCCGGAGCGGCGTCGCCCCGTACGTGTCGCCGTAACCCAGCCGTCTCACGTTTTGCCCGTCATGGCGTACCACGCGAGGCCAAGCCACTCATGAAGCGTCTCCTCATTGAGCATCATCCGTGAGGGGCTCGGCAGCAAGCTGTCGAGTTGCGCGTTGAAACGGAGGTATCGGAAGCCGCACGGCGCTGGCACGACGTCGATCCCCTGCCGGCGGAAACTCCGGACAGCCCGCAGCATATGAAACGCCTCCGTTACGAGAACGACCCGCCCGACGCCGCGCTCGCGCAGAATCCGCGCCGAATAGAGCGCGTTTTCGTAGGTCGAGCGCGATTCCCGCTCCGTCCAGATGGCGTCCGCGGGCACTCCGTCCCGAATCAGAGCGCGCTTCATGACGTCGGCGAACACAATGGTGGCCTCGCCGGCGCGCAGTGCGCCGCCCGTGACCAGGATCGGGACCTCCTTCCAATGGCTGCGGAGCCAGGCCGCATGGCTGCATCGCAAATACGTTCCGAACCCGGGCAGCGCATCGGGATCGGCGGGGTCCGGCGGAAACACATTTCCGCTCAGCACAACGATGACGGGCGCATCCCCGGCGGGAAACGGCGTCGCCGCGAACCGCCGCTCGAGCGTTGCGGAGAAAAGCGCCTCAAAGGGAGGCCAGGCCCACAAAAACATCCCGGCCGCCGCGGCGCCTATCAGCCACAGACCGGCGCGACGCCGTCGGAGGACAATTCCCGCGCACAACGCCGAGATCAACCACGTCAAGCCCATATGGGCATCGTAGCCGGATCGAGCGGCCTATCGCGACGTAGAGGCTACTATCGGGGCGGCGGCGCCGGAATCCGAGCTGATCATCAGACTGGATTCGTCGACCGCCTCGAGATTCGAGCCGAGCACGTTGCTCAGCTCATGCATCGTCGTATCGTTCCATCGCGAGTCGGGCGCGCCCGTGAGGAACCAGGACGAGCCGTTGTCCGCCAGAAACGCGCCGTACTTCTTCAGGGCGCGCAGGATCACCTGCACATCCGCCGGATACGGAGTGATGTCAAACGACGCCTGCAGGCGGAAACGCTGCCCCATGGGTGGATACTGCGCGCCTGTCAGCGCCGACGCGTAGTGGCGGGCCGGCCAGATGTATGCCCGGCGCGTCTGGGGCGCGGTGAGCCGAAGCGCGTGACGGATTTCGCCTGCGGCGATTTCGTCGTAGCGGACCAGTCCGGGAAAGATCGGCAGTCCGGCCGCGTCCGCCGACGTCCATCCTTCCACCCGCAACTGATTGGACGCGAGATCGAACATCGCGCCGGATCCGACGTTCCACGTGCCATCCGGCTGCGCGCTGGAGGCGTAGGTTTCGTATAACTTACACGCGCCATTATCGAGGACGAGGACGTGCTGATCGCCGCCGGCCGGCGGTTCCACTGGCGCGTTCGCCGGCAAGGGATACGGCCCCGGATCGCTCTCCGCGCCGCCGGATCCGAAATGGATCGCGACCGCCGGCTGCGTCCCCGGCACCACCACATACGGAATGCCCCCCGCGACCCCGAAATCGGGATGCAGCCCCAGCGACGCGCCGATCGTATTCACGTACGCGGCGGAGTTCGCATCGACCGGCAGTTGATCGATCGGCGTGTTCCAGATATTGTTGGCCGGAAACATCGAACAGCCGCTGACGGTCTGCGTGCTGAAGTTCGCGGTTACCGTCGCAGGCGCGTTTATGGCCGCATTTTGCCCCGCGGTCACCCCCGCCAGCGCGCCGCCGAAACCCGAAAACCGATACGACGACGAGGCGTTTACATTCACCGCCACCGTAGCCCCCGCGTTGTACCAGCCGCTCGCCGGCGCAATCGATCCCCCAGCCGCCGGGCTCGCCGCCGTTGTCAGAAAATATTGCGTCGTGAACGCCGCTGTAAGAGACGAAGAGCTGCCAAGCGCCGTCACCGTGTGTGACGCCGCCCCGTTATCCGACCAGGCGGCGAACGCGTACTGTGTCCCCGTCCCGCCGGCCTGCAGCGTTGCGGATACAGTGTGCGACGTGCCCGGCGCCCATTGGAAGGAACACGGGGCTACGCAGCTCGTCCCGTCTACCACCAGCATTCGACCCGCCGGCGCGCTTAACACCGCGGTCGTCGGAGCCGTGGTTGGGCTCTCTTCGGCCGCGACGGTGTAGAAACTCTCCGGCGCGCTCTGGTTCGCGTACTCCGTCGCGATCCACGCCCCCGACCGGTTCGTAGCCGAAATCCGCACCTCATCCAACGACCCGGAGAAGAAGTTTCTCCCGTTGAACGTCCCCATGTACGGCGCCCCGTACCCCGTGAAGAAATCCCCCGTCGTGTTCTCCGCCACTGTCCCTACCGCTGCCCCGTTTACGTAGATCCGCAGCGTCCCCACCTCCCGCACCGCCGCCACGTGCGTCCACACCCCAACCCCCACCGCCGCCGTCGATACCACCCCGAATTCCGAACCGTCGCCCATGATGAACCGCGGCGCGCTCCCGTTCAGCTCCAGAATCGTGTACGACGTCCCGCTCTTCGACCGCGCCCACACCGTCTGCCGCCCCGTCACGTTCGCCGGCTTGATCCATGCCTCGAACGTGTACGGCGTCGTGTGCGTGTACGACATCCCCGTCGCGCCCGTCGTTATCCAGTGCGCCCCGCCGAATGCCCCGCCCCCGCCAACCTCCCCCGCCGACGCCGTCACCCCGGCGTTCGCTCCGTTATTCCCGTTCGACGTCGCGTCCGTCACCGTCAGCGCCGTCCCATTCCCCAGGTGATACACCCCCGCAAAACTCGCGTCCCACACCGACGCCGCCGCCTGCTGCGGCCCCGCCGACGGGTTCCCGTAGTACACGTAAAACACCGTGTCCGCCGTCGACGACACCGCCGGCAGGTTTACCCACGCGACCAACTGCCCCGTCGCGCTGTTGTACTGCTCCAATTCATGGTTCAGCTTCGTCACCGCGTCCCCGGCCGTGAACAGAATGTCGCTCCCGTCCGCCTTTGCCTTCGCCTGCAGGTTCGCATCCGTGATCGACACCAGCACCGGGAATCCGCTCAGCCCTCCCCCCACCTTCGTGTGGTCGATCGTGATCCGCTTCCGGTTCGACCACCCCGTGTACCAACTCCCGCCCGACGCCACCGTGAAGTTCGCCGTCACCGACAACGGTCCCGTCATCGTCACGTTCTGCGGCGTCGTCGTCCCCGTCAACGCTCCGCTGAACCCCGTGAATGCATACCCTGCACTCACCGACGCGCTCACCGCCACCGTAGCCCCCGCGTTGTACCACCCGCTCGCCGGCGCAATCGATCCCCCGGCCCCCGGGCTCGCCGCCGTTGTCAGAAAATATTGCGTCGTGAACGCCGCCGTCAGCGTCGACGAGCTCGACCCCGCCATGATCGTATGGCTCGCCCCGCCGCCGTCCGACCAGCTGGCGAACACGTACTGCGTCCCCGCCGCTCCAGCCTGCGTCGCCGCCGCCACCGTGTGCGTCGTCCCCGCCGTCCACTGGAACGCGCACGGCGCCGTGCACCCCGCCCCGTCCACCGTCAGCGTTAGCCCCGCCGGCGCGCTCGCCACCGTCACCGTCGCCACCGCCGCAAAATTCGCCGCCGCCGACAACGGTCCCGTCATCGTCACGTTCTGCGGCGTCGTCGTCCCCGTCAACGCTCCGCTGAACCCCGTAAACGCATACCCAGGATTCACCGACGCACTCACCGCCACCGTAGCCCCCGCGTTGTACCACCCGCTCGCCGGCGCAATCGATCCCCCGGCCCCCGGGCTCGCGGCCGTTGTCAGAAAATATTGCGTCGTGAACGCCGCCGTCAACGTCGACGAGCTCGACGCCGCCGTGATCGTATGGCTCGCCCCGCCGCCGTCCGACCAACTGGCGAACACGTACTGCGTCCCCGCCGCCCCAGCCTGCGTCGCCGCTGCCACCGTGTGCGTCGTCCCCGCCGTCCACTGGAACGCGCACGGCGCCGTGCACGCCGTCCCGTCCACCGTCAGCGTTTGCCCCGCCGGCGTGCTCGTTATCGTCGTCGTCGCTCCCGCCGGGCTCTCTTCTCCCCCGATCGCGTAGAACGTCCCCGGCGCGCTCTGGTTCGCGTACTCCGTCGCGATCCACGCCCCCGACCGGTTCGTAGCCGAAATCCGCACCTCATCCAACGACCCGGAGAACACATTGCTCCCCCCGTTGAACGTCCCCATGTACGGCGCCCCGTACCCCGTGAAGAAATCCCCCGTCGTGTTCTCCGCCACTGTCCCTACCGCTGCCCCGTTTACGTAGATCCGCAGCGTCCCCACCTCCCGCACCGCC
>Ga0207661_10000041_pt1 | contig 122817 bp, 126 predicted proteins | sample KBSC713LmetaG_FD_184337 | JGI IMG/M metagenome (GOLD analysis project Ga0207661, IMG submission 184337) | Corn rhizosphere microbial communities from Kellogg Biological Station, Michigan, USA - KBS C7.1-3L metaG (SPAdes) (version 2) | ecosystem: Host-associated > Plants > Roots > Rhizosphere ...
GCGTGGCCCAGGTGCAACGCGCCGCGCGGAAGCAGGGCGGCATCTATCATCTTGCCGGGGCGATGGCGCTGGGGCGCGATCTCACTATCAAGACGCTGGGACCGCGCCGGATGTTGGCACGGCAGGACTGGATCTATCGCTGGCGATCTTGAACCGCGCTGGTCAGTACACCGCGCCGCCGGCCTTCGATGCCGGCACGGGCCTGACAATTGGCGACGCCGGCTTGCCATTCGGCGCCACGGGCGCCGCCTGCGCGGCCGCCGCAGCCGGCGGCGTTTCCTTGCACTTGTTCTTGCGCCAGGCTTCGTTGGCAAATCGCAACTGGCCGCGCACGGCGAGATAATCGTTGCGGTAGGCGAGCTCGGCCACCACCGGCCCGCCGACACCGGTGTCGGCCTTCGCCATCAGTCCCTGCAACTCGGCTTCTCTGATCCCAAGCGCCTTCCGCTCCGACTCCAGTTGCTTGCAGTCATAGAGGTCATATTTGGCGGGATCGGCGAATGCCTCCGTCATGCTGTCGCTCATGTCGGCGCAGCCCGACAGGGCGAGCCCAAGCACCAGTAGCGCGCCGGCTAAGGCAGCGCGCGGCAAGGCCCTCACGGCGGATGCGGCTGATATCATGAAGCGTAGCTAGTCCCACAAGATTGAGATTGGCTAAAGCAGGCGCTCTTGTCCGGATTGAGGCTTTGGCTTCGGGCGGTCGCCAAACTGGCGCCCCGGCGCGACCATGGCCTCATTTCCGTCGTTCGGAAATTGCTCCAACCGCCTGATTTTACGACGTTTATCGCGCCGGGCATGCGTCGGCCTCGCGCCAGATCGGGACGAGCGCGCGAGGGGCTCGATTGGGGTGGTTGGCGCACAAAAATAAGGTAGAGCACGGGCGAGATTCATCTTAGGAAGCTATCAATCGCGCTTCGCGATGCGGACGTGGCGGAACTGGTAGACGCAAGGGACTTAAAATTCCCTACGACCGCCGCGATCACTACAATATTCTGCAAAACAGGCCGTATCGAACCCGCCGATACCTCTGCTCACCCGCGCATTTTGCAAAACACTTCTGAGCTGCATTTCGCGTTCCGCTCGGTTTCTCTCACATGGGCGCGGACTTAAAGATTCCTCCGCACGTCATAGACAAGATCCTCGACCGCAGCTCGGGCGTAATCCGCGACGTAGCCGCGCTGGACGCTTGGGACGCCGCCTACTCTCTCGCTGAGCCCGTGAAACCGACAGCGCGCGGCTTTGCTCTACCGAGCTACACCATCACTGGGGACACGATCGCTAACAGGGAACAAACTCTCGAGAACAGAGATAACGGCGCACCAAACAGGGAAATCTACCTAAGGGTGGAAAGGCTTGCTAATCGCACCATTGTGCGCGGGAGTTCGGCGCCACGGGCGTGGATGGCCCTGATCTCAGCGCGCCCATCGCGATCACGACGCCATTCATCGAAAGCGCCCGTCGGGATCTCAGACAGCAGCTCATTCCAATTGGCTTCGAAGCCCGGGTGTGCTGCCTCGAACGTCGCGGTCGTGCCATACGTATGCAAGCCCGGCTCTAGCCCGGGATAGAGAGCGCGATTTGCGTGTAGGACTTGCGCAGCTGATCCTTCAAGAGATCGCTTCCAACTCGGAGCCGTTCAATCCTCACGGCGATGTTCTTCGAGACCCATTGAGAACTGTCGTCTGGCGTGGGCTTGGTCCCAACGCCGCCCCGACGAGAGATGTAGGTTAAGTTTCGCTACTCATCCCAGATCACCTCGCCGCACAGGCATTTATAAACACGCACCTCTCGGCCCTTCTTCGGATCAACAGTTTCAGGATCATTTTTACCTTTTCTCCGCAGCCGGGGCAGGCACGGTCTTCGGGTGTGTGAGTGCCTGCACATCGTGCGGCGAGATGCACAAGTCGGCCGGGGCGTTCCTAGACCCAATCGCGAAACGTGCTACGGAATCCATGCGGGACAACCTCGCGGCCGTGCTGCTTCGGGTCCACCCACTTCGGCAATCCAGCCTTTTCACGATCCTCGTTCATACGCTCGATGACGGCAGCCATTGCGGCATTGCTCAGCGGCTCGCCATCGATGCCGACGAAGACATACTCGCCGACGTACGGCAGATCGGCCAGCCTCGATGACGTCGACGATCTCTGCAAGGATCGCGAGCAAGACTGCGAAGTCGATCTTCCGCTGTGAGAATGTGCGGAAAATCAAACGCATCGCTTGGGGCATAGTAGATCGATGAACTCGTAGATGCCTTGACGCAAGTACATGTAAACGTCAGACCTGCCCACCCTTCAGAGAACCGGCCATACAAAGCCCCCACCCCTTACGGGCTGGGGGCTTTGCTTTTTTGTTTGGTTGCTGACGGCGGATCCTCCGCCGGATGGCCTCGGGCTAATTCGAGGTCTCGCGAAGAAACTCAATGTTATACCGCGCCAATACCGGATGGTTAGATGACGATGTTGGCCAGCATGGCCCGCAGTTCCGCTTGTGCGGCCTGTTCTCGCTCGGCCTCGGCCAACGCGGCCATATCGGCGCGGTGTTCATCAAGTTCCGATCCGTTATAGAGCCCGGGCCAAAACGCTTGCGAATGTTGAGTTTCGACGCTTTCGGCTCTCGCGTGCTAACGCTTCGCGGTAAGGTGGGCGCCGAGGACGTGGCCATCCTGCAAGCGCTTGGAAGTTTCGGCGCAGGTTCGCCGGATGATCGCGACGAACTTTTCCATTCGTTTGGGATCGGGAGGATAGTCGAAGTAACTTACGCTAAGTGCCGCGACCGGGCGGCCGTTCTCGTCAACTATCGGTGCGCCGACGCCAGTGAGGCCGGCATGGCTCTCCTCGCGTGCCAGAGCCCAGCCGCGCCTCTTCGCCACAGCGAGATCGGCGTGCAACTGCTTGCGCGTGACAATCGATTTCGGCGTCAAGCGGGCAAGGCTCCTAGGTCGCCCAAGCTGAGCATCGATCTCGTCTTTAGACATCAGCATCAGAATGGCTTTTCCGAGCGCTGTCGTCGTGGCCGGCAAACGATCGCCGGCCTTCCATATGAACTGCACCGGCTGCGTGCCGTCGCGCGTATTGAGAAACAGGACGTCGCTACCATCCAAGATTCCCGCGTAAGAGGCGCATTGAGTGCTCTCCGTGAGTATCTCGAGCGCATCAGAGAAGAGGCGCGCGAGCGGGTTCGAACGGAGATAGAGTATGCCCATCTCGAACATCCTCACGCCGATGGTAAAACCCTCTTGTTCCGACAGACGCGAGACGAAGCCAAACTCCTGCAGGCTGGCCAGCACACGCAGGACATTCTGCCGCGGCAAGCTCAACTGGCGGGCGATTTCAGAGACGGACAAGGGGCCGTCGGCGAGCGGAAAGCAGCTAAGAACACGCAAGGCATTCGTAACGGTCTTAGACTTTTCAGCCATAGGCTCCCGTTTCCGGTTGACCGTTTACCCCGCCGACGGTCGGGTCGGACTTCTTCACCTTAAAGAATGGCACTTTGTTAGCCAAACCCCTCTCCCCGCGGTGCCTGGCCGAGATAAAGTTCCGCCGCGCGCTCGTCCGCTAGGAGATCTCCGGCCCGGTCGAGCAGCACCACCTGCCCGCCGTCCAGGATGCAGCCTCGATGCGAGATCGCTAGAGACTGGCGCGCGCGCTGTTCGACGACCAGAAGGGACACGCCAAGCGCAGCAAGAGACGCTATCAGGGCGAACGCATCGGCGACCTTGGCCGGAGAGAGCGCCGCGGTCGGCTCATCGAGGATCAGCAGGCGTGGCCGCGGCATCAGGGCGCGCGCGAAAGCAAGCTGCTGACGTTCGCCGCCCGACAGGCTGCCGGCACGTGTTTGCGCCCGCCGCCCGAGTGCGGGAAACACCGCGAACAATTCATCGATCCGCGCCTTCTGCCTTGCCACCCCAGCGACAACCTGTAGGTTCTCCTTAATGCTCAGGCTCGGGAAGACATTAGCAACCTGCGGCACATAGCCGATGCCTCGCTGCACCCGATCCTCGGCGGCAAGGCACATTAGGTCATTGCCCTCGAACGCGATCCGGCCACTGACCCGCGGCAGCAGACCGACGATCGCTTTTGCCAGCGTCGATTTGCCCGCTCCGTTAGTGCCGGCAATCGTGAAGATTTCCCCCTGCTCCATGCTGAGGCTCACACCATTTAGGATGTCGACCTCGGTATAGCCTCCATGCACATCATCGATCGAGAGGATGCTCACGCTGGCCCTCCCAAATAGGCGGCGCGCACCCGCGCGTCCGCGAGCACCGCCTGCGGAGCACCCTCGGCGATGATAGTCCCGTAGTCAATTACCGTCAGTCGCGCGACGAGACGTGTCAGCGCTTCGAGATCGTGCTCGATGACAAGGAAAGATATGCCCCGCTCGTTCAGCTCGATAATGCGATCGATGATCTCTGCGATCAGTACGGGGTTCACGCCGGAGAACGGCTCGTCCAACAGAATCACGCTCGGCCGCGTCATCATCACCCGACCGAGTTCTAGGAGCTTCTTCTGCCCACCCGATAATTTCGCCGCCGGCTGATCGGCTATCCGCTTCAGTTTGAGAAAATCGATCGTCTCCTCGACTAAGGCCGCACCTTCCTGCTCCTGTATGCGGACCCGCTGTGGTCTGAAGAAAAGATCGAATAGACGCTCACCGGCCTGATCGGGGACCGCCGCCATCAAGTTCTCGCGCACGGAGAGATGGCCGAACTCGCGCGGAACCTGAAATGTGCGCACCATACCGGTACGGGCGCGTTCAAAGGGCGATAACGTATCGACCGGGCGCCCACGCAAGCTGACCGTACCCTGGCTCGGCGCGATGAACCCCGTGATAATGGAAAATAGCGTCGACTTGCCTGCGCCGTTCGGACCAATCAAGCCGACAAGCCCACCCGCCGGCACGTTCAGCGATACATCGCGGAGAGCGCAGAAGCCGCCGAAGTACTTGTCAACGTGCGCAACCTCCAGCACCGACGGCGCGTCCAATTTGCTTCGGCCCCCCGTGGTGGCGTTATGGTGTTCGGCGTCATTCATCGCTTGGTGAAATCGCCCATCAATCCTTGGGGCCGGTAGATCGTGAACAGAACGAGCGCGAGACCGACGACGCCGATGCGGATCGAAGCCATGTGCACAGACGAGATCCAGGGCAAGAAGTCGCCAAGGAAACGCGAACCCTCGAGAAAAAACATCAGGATTGCCGTGCCGACGACGGCGCCGGATACGCGGCCAACCCCGCCCATGATCACCGCCACCCAGACATAGAATGTCGTGAGCGCCATGAACTGCTCGGGTACGATGTAGGTAACGTAGTGGGCGGAAAGCGCACCTGCCACTCCCGCCAGCGCGGACCCGACAATCAGCACCTGGATCTTGAAGCGGGCCGGGTCCTTTCCGATCGCCTGCACCGCCTCCTCGTTATCGCGGATCGCCGCGATGATACGGCCGAATGGAGAATACGCCACGCGGTGAATCAGGAAGATTGCCGCCGCAGTCACCGCAAGAAGGATCGCAACGATGATGAACGCGGCCGCGGTCCCGGTACCCTCGTAGATCGGCGGGATGCGGGACAGCCCCTGTACGCCGTTCGTCAGCCACTTCTCGCTAGTCAGCGCGAGCCGCACGATCTCGGCGAAGCCGAGCGTGACGATGGCGAAATAGTCGTCCCGGAGGCGCAGCGACGCCAACCCGATTGGCCACGCCGACACGCCGGCGACCACCGCGGCCGCGGTGACGCTCAACACCACCGGCACGCCGTGCAGTGCAAGGAGCGCCGATGTATAGGCGCCGATGGCGAAGAACCCGACCATGCCGAAGTTGATGAGTCCCGTGAAGCCGTATTGGAGCGTAAGCCCGAGCGCGAGCAACACATGGATCAACGTCACCGAGACGATGGCGGCGAGGTAAGCGTCCATTAACGCACCGCCTCGGCCTTGCCGAACAATCCGCGCGGACGCATCACCAACACCGTGCACAGCACCACAAACGACACGGCGATTTTGTAGGTGAAGCCGACGAACGGAGTCGACAGTTCCTGCGTCACGCCAAGAATGAGCCCGGCTGCAACGGCCCCGATGGGCGAGCCGATGCCGCCGAAAATCGCAGCAGCGAAAGCGGGCAGCAAAATCTCCCAGCCGACCTCCGGCGCGACGATCGTCGCCATGCCGAGCATCACGCCGGCGACCGCCGTCAGCGCGCCTACTAGAAGCCAGAGAGCAGCCATCACCCGTTCCGACCTGATGCCTGAGACACGCGCCAGGTCGCTGTTATCAGCAACGGCGCGCATCTGTCGGCCGATTGAGCTCATGTATAGAATGCCGAATGCTGCTGCGAGCGTGGCCAGAGCGCTGAGAGCGAGCTTCAGATCGAGCGGGCTGACGCGGATACCGCCAATGATGTAAGGCCGTGTTAACTCAATCTCGAACACAAGCTGGCCGTGACCGAAGCTGACGCCAAGGACCGCCCGAATCATGAAGCCGATGCCGATCGAAGCCACCAGGAGCGACACCGAAGAGCGGCCAGCGAGACGGCGAAACACTGCGTAGTACATCGCCAGAGACAGAAGCGCAGTCGCAATGATGGCGAAAAGACCCGTTGCCAGCAGCGAACCCGTCGCGTTGAAAGCGAAAAGGCCGGCATAGCCGCCAAAGGTCAACATGTCACCCGCAGCGGCATTGGGAAAACGCGCGATCGCGAAGACAAGCGTCATCGACAACGCCGCAAGGCCGATAATCAAGCCTTGGGCGATCCCGTTCTGGACGAGGGCAAGATACGTCATCATTCAACTCCAGCCCAGCGCCCCGCTGTAGTTCACGCCGGCTTGAATGGCCTGCCTTAGGCCTGGAACTTGTATTTCATCACGAGCTTGCCGCTCTCAACCGACCAGGCACCAAAAGTCGGCGTCACATCACCGGTAGCGTCGAAATCGAGCGCTGACGAAGCGCCTTCGTAATTGATCTTTCCCTTCTTCAGCGCCGCTTTGCCCTCGGCAAAGCTGGCGACCTGCTGACCGGGCGGGTTAGCCACTTCCCTGATCTTCGCCTTCAGCATATCGGCATTGACGGGTCCACCCGCCGCCTCGATAGCGAGGGCCAGACAGTTGACCATATCCCAGCATTCTGCAGCGTAGACGTTGCTCCGGCCCGACGTACCCATCGCTTTCTGATAGATAGCGTCAAAAGTCTTGAAAGCTGGATCGTCCTCATTGGAAATTGCGTCGACTGACATGATACCCTCCGCGGCCGTCGGCCCGATGGCCCGGATCAGTTCGGGCGTGACCGCCCACCCCGGAATAGCCCAAGCGACGGGCTGGCCAGTTTGGAACCACTCGCGCAAGATGATCATGGTATCGGCGAGATAGGAACCAGTGACGATCACGTCCGGATTAGCGGCGAGTATCTTCTGCAATTCGGAGCGGTAGCTAGGCTGGTTCGGCTCGTAGATGACGCTCTCCACGACCTTCCCCCCGCCGGCTTCCCACGCCTTGCGGAAGCCATCGACATTGCCGATGCCGGACGCATTGTTAAACGCCATCGTGGCCGGGCGCGTGAACTTGCGCCGCTTGCACAGTTCGGCGAAGGCAGCGCCGGAACGCTCGTTGTTAGCATGGAAGCGAAAGAACAGACCCTTGCCATTCACCTTCATTGTGGACAGTGCCGGCGCACCGGAGGTGTGCATCAGCAGCACGTCCGCGTTTTCAGCGAACGGCGCTACTGCGAGCGAGACACCGGATGACCAAGTGCCGAGGATCGCGCTAACTTTATTGATCTCGATAAGCTTCTTGGCCGCGAGCACGGCGGCCTGCGGGCTGGTCTGGCTATCCTCTGCGATGATTTCGATCTTGCGTTCGCCGGCACCGCCTGCGGCGTTCACCGCTTCGGCCGCGGCAAGGATCATTTTCTGCATGCCGGAGCCATAGGGGCTGCCACTGCCGGTAATCGGGTTGAGCGCCCCGACGCGGATGACGTCCGCGCCTTGCGCGCGAACCACCGCCGGCATGGCCATGAACGCCACTCCGGCACCGAGAGATCTCAATACATCGCGACGATTCCCTCTCATCACACTCTCCTCCCTGTTCTTTGTTCTTTCGCGCGATGGCCGATTGCTTTTTAACCTAACCGCGCCACCATCGTGACCCGGCGCGCGGACGCTGCAGCGTAGCAGCACAGCAGTGCAATATTCCCGGCGATAAACTCGACGCCGTGCTTTTCGATGTCGATCGTCGGCATATTGCACTGAACTTCATCGACTTGATCGGCCCTGCGCAGCTCGGCGTTCAGTGCCTGTGCCAGAACGTCAAGCTCGCCCCGGAAATCGCTATAGCTGCTCTGACCAACATGCAGGCCGATGCTGACTTCGCGCGAATTAAGCGGAACGCATCCCACGTGCAGCTGCCATAACGTCCACGGCCGAAACGTAAAGGCGAGAAATGGCGCCAATGCTCCGCGTTGACGCAGGAGAATCGCCTGCGGCGCGTTGCTGTATTCGTACTCTTCGCCGGTATGCGCCTCGATCCCCCAGTCCATTCCGCCGAACCGCCCGAGCGTGCGGACGCGGATCTGGCCGCGCAGTTCATCCATACCGCTGGCGCTCATAGCGTGTAACCGAGCCTGCGCATCTTGGTCAGGTACCGCTCCGGATTCGCGACCTGCCAATGCAGCGGCTCAAGCGGATCGATCGGAGCATAGCGCGGATGAATGGGCCGCGCGCCGGCGAGTTCTGGCAGGTCTTCCTCGGCGATGGTTAGACCTGCATCCGCGACCCGAGCAATCGTTCTGGAGGAAATATCGATAAACGGCCGGACTTTCAGCGCATCGAGGCCGCGCCCGGCAAGGAGCTCCTCGAACGCCTGCGTAGCGCTACCGAGGAGGGCGACGAGCTGGCCAGGCTCGCCGTTCAGTCGCCGCTGGAATTCTGCTTGCGTCAGCCCGAAGCGAACCGCGTAGTCGGGCAGATCGTACTCTGAGAGAGAGCCGGCCACTCCGTCGTTCTCGGCACGAACGCCTTCGGCGTAGAGTGTCAGCGGCGTAAGCACTTGCTCGATGCTCGACCACCAGCCGTTGAAGCGCGTCGGCACCAGGCGCGCGCCGAGCGGAACGCGCAGCCACTCGTCACAGATATCTATGTCACGTGCTTGTTTGATCCAGATCTTCGCGGCCAAAGGAATCTCTCCGCCGATCTGGCCGTTCACCACCGGAAACGGGCGCGGCTCGACTTTTCCTTCGACCCGGTCATAATCAGACTTGCCTTTCTCAATGAACGGCATCGACAGATCGTCGAATGAAACTTCGTCACGGTCCCAGATCTTCAGATAGGGATAGCCTTGCCACGACGAGCCGCAGGTCGGATCCGGGTGCGGCGCATAGCCGCGCGACCGCTCGATCACCTCGGAGCGGTACGCATAGACAACAACCACCTCTTCCCAGAACTGCCGATTGAGTTCGTGCAGCGCCTTCTTCTCGTCATCGCTTAGCTTCGTTGAGGCGTCGAAGGCATCCGCGAACGCCGCCTTCATCGTGTACATGTAGAGAAAATACTGCCACGGGCGCGTATCGATTTTCCAATGAAAGTCGACCTGCCAGCGCGCATAACGTTGTGCCGCATTGCCGCCCGACCACGACGTCATCTGCTCGATATCGAGGCCGCGATCCTTATCGCGCGCGTATTTGACCAGACTCTTCGCCGTCAGCGTACAAGCATGAATCCATCCATCGATCTTGGTCGGAATGATACCGTCACCGATGCAGATGTTCAGCAACTCATCGGTCGACCGCGTCTTAAGCGAGTGCCGCCGCCAACCGAACCCAGCTTCCTCACCCAACGAAAGGAGCACATTAATCGCGTTTTCTGAGACGTGTAGCGTCATGTGGCGGTCTGTCCGATTATCGTACATGCTGTCCGGATTTTGCCCACTGTAAATGAACCGCTTTTGATTTGTCAACAGCGCCCCCTTCGTGCGGCGTGCGCACGTCAGACGTTCACTCAATGGACGTCTCTTCATCGCGCGATGTGCAGCACAGTGCTGCACGCAAAGCCACGCGGATCGTCAGATCGGAAATGCTAAGGTGGAAAGGTCAGCTTCGGCCTGCAACCGGCAAGGCGCTGCTCGTCTTGATCTCTTCCATTACGGCGTACGTGCGCGTCTCACGCACTCCGGGCAGTCGCACGAGAACTTCGCCGAGGAGCTTGCGATAGGCGGCCATGTCGGCGACCCGCGCCTTCACCAGATAATCGAAGCCGCCCGCCACCATGTGGCATTCCAGGATCTCCGGTGTCCGGCGCACGGCAGCCGCGAATTGCTGGAAATTGTCCGATGTCGTTTTGTCGAGGAGCAGTTCAACAAACACGAGCAGACCAAGTCCGAGCCGGCCGGGATCAAGCCGCGCGGAATAACCGGCAATGGTGCCGTCGCGCGTAAGCCGCTTCAATCGTTCACTGGTCGCCGTTGGCGAGAGACGCAATCGCTCTGCCAACTCGACCATCGAGATGCGCCCATCTGCTTGCAAAATTGTCAGCATCTTCGCATCAGTTGCATCCATGGCTTAAACCTCGGTCGATTGACGTATTGGTAGAGAAACTCACTAGCAACTGATCGATATGCCCGATGGATACACTATCAAACGCCATATAGAAGGCGAAATAGAACGATCGGCTACACGGATACTCGCATATGCCACTCACCGTACCCTCAGCACCGTTTTCCGTCTTCGCCGCCGGTGTCCAGAATCAAAGCGCACTTCGGGCCGCCATCACGACCCCCTACCGACGGCCGGAGGATCAGTGCGTTCGCGATCTATTAGCGAGCGCGACGCTCCCCGAACTGGCCGCGTCGCAGGTCTCCAAGATTGCGCGGCGGCTGGTGGAGGCGCTGCGCGCGAAAGGAAGCCCGGCCGGCGTCCAGCGCTTGATTCACGAATACGCGCTGTCGAGCCAAGAAGGCATTGCGCTGATGTGCCTCGCCGAAGCGCTGCTGCGCATTCCCGACGCCAGGACCCGCGACGCGCTGATCCGAGACAAAATTGCTACCGGAAACTGGCGCGCGCATCTCGGGCACAGTCCGTCGCTGTTCGTTAACGCCGCCACCTGGGGTTTGTTGGTCACCGGCAAGCTCGCCACCACGACGAGCGAAGCTGGGCTATCGACAGCGCTGACGCGCCTGATTGGCCAAGGCGGCGAGCCGCTGATCCGCAAGGGCGTCGACCTTGCGATGCGGTTGATGGGCGAACAATTCGTCACCGGCCAGACGATCGGCGAAGCGCTCGTCAACAGCCGTAAAATGGAAGCGAAGGGCTTCTGCTACTCTTACGATATGCTCGGAGAAGCAGCAACGACGGCAGAGGACGCGGCGCGTTACTTCGCCGATTACGAGAACGCCATCCACGCCATCGGCAAGGCATCAGCGGGACGCGGCATCTACGAAGGGCCTGGCATCTCGATCAAGCTCTCGGCGCTGCATCCGCGCTACAGCCGCGCTAAATTCGGCCGCGTGATGCAAGAACTTCTGCCCCGAGTGCAGAAGCTCGCGGTGCTCGCGCGCGAATACGACATCGGCGTGAACATCGATGCGGAAGAGGCGGACCGGCTCGAGCTTTCGCTCGATTTGCTCGAGGCGCTCTGCTTCGACCCCGCACTCGGCGGCTGGAACGGGATCGGCTTCGTCGTCCAGGCGTATCAGAAGCGGTGCCCCTTCGTGATCGACTGGATCGTCGATTTGGCGCGCCGTTCCGACCATCGGCTGATGATCCGGCTGGTGAAGGGCGCGTATTGGGATTCCGAGATCAAGCGCGCGCAAGTCGACGGTCTGGAAGGCTTCGCCGTGTTCACGTGCAAGGTGCACACCGACGTTTCGTATCTCGCCTGCTCGCGCAAGCTTTTGGCCGTGCCGGATGCCGTCTTCCCGCAGTTCGCGACGCATAATGCGCAGACGCTCGCCAGTATCTCGATAATGGCGGGCCCCAACTTCTACCGTGGGCAATACGAATTCCAGTGCCTGCATGGCATGGGCGAGCCGTTGTATGAGGAAGTCGTCGGCCCCGGAAAGCTTAATCGACCATGCCGCATCTATGCGCCGGTCGGCACGCATGAGACGCTGCTCGCCTATCTCGTGCGCCGTCTGCTTGAAAACGGCGCCAACTCATCCTTCGTGCATCGCATCGCCGACCCGAACATCCCTGTCGACAGCCTTATCGCCGATCCCGCCGCCGTCGCGCGCGCGATCATGCCGCTCGGCGCGCCACATGAGAAGATTCTGCTGCCGCGGGATCTCTACGGCCCCCGCCGTCGCAACTCCGCCGGCGTCGATCTGTCCAACGAGCAGCGTCTCGCGACGCTGGCCAGGAATCTCATGGCCAGCGTCAGCACAGCATGGACAGCACTGCCAAGCGGGGCGCAAAAGGAGAGCGCGGTTACGCCTTTGCGCAATCCTGCCGACCATCGCGATGTCGTCGGCTTCGTGCGCGGTGCAACGCCCGAAGAGATCGAGGCGGCGCTGACCGCTGCGGCCGCCGCGGCGACGCGCTGGGCGGCGACATCGCCGCAAGAGCGGGCCACGATCCTGTGCAGCGCCGCCGACGCCCTTGAAGCACGCACGGATGTCCTCGTCGGCCTTATGGCGCGCGAAGCCGGCAAGACATTCCCGAACGGCGTCGCGGAAGTACGCGAGGCGACCGACTTCCTCCGCTACTACAGCGCGGAGGTCGTGCGCACGTTCGGCGAGACAGCGCCTACGCCGCTCGGACCCGTCGTGTGCATAAGCCCGTGGAACTTTCCACTCGCGATTTTTACTGGACAGATCGCCGCAGCCCTCGCCGCCGGCAATCCTGTCCTCGCCAAGCCTGCCTCGCCGACGCCGCTGATCGCAGCAGAAGCGGTACGTGTCTTGCACTTGGCCGGCATCCCGTCCGACGTGCTCCAGCTCATTCCGGGACCGGGTCCCATCGGCGCGGCGCTCGTCTCGGACGCGCGTGTACAGGCGGTGATGTTCACCGGCTCGACCGGCGTCGCGCGGCAGATCCAGAAATATCTCGCCGAACGTCTCACCGTGCGCGGCCAGTCGATCCCGTTTATCGCCGAGACCGGCGGGCAGAACGCGTTGATTGTGGATTCTTCGGCGCTCGCCGAACAGGTCGTCGGCGATGTAATGACATCGGCGTTCGACAGCGCCGGCCAACGCTGCTCGGCGCTGCGCATCCTGTGTCTGCAGGAAGATGTAGCGGGCCGGATTCTGACAATGCTGAAGGGCGCGTTGCGCGAACTGGAGGTCGGCAACCCGGATCGTTTGTCGGTTGATGTCGGGCCGGTGATCTCCGCCGACGCGCGCAGCGAAATTCTGCGCCACATCGAAACCATGCGCGACCGAGGTCACAAGGTTGAAAGTCTGCCGCTTCCGCCGGCAGCGGCGCATGGAACATTCGTTCCGCCGACGATCATCGAAATCGACCGTGTCGCAGACGTTGAGCAAGAAGTGTTCGGCCCGGTTCTGCATGTGCTGCGCTATCGACGCGAGGACCTCGACCAGATCGTTGACGAGATCAACGCGACGGGTTACGGCCTGACCTTCGGCCTGCATACACGCATTGACGAAACGATTGCCCGCGTGACCGAGCGCATCGGCGCCGGCAACATCTATGTGAACCGCAACATTATTGGCGCTGTCGTCGGCGTGCAGCCGTTCGGCGGACATGGGCTTTCCGGCACAGGTCCGAAAGCTGGCGGTCCCCTCTACACGCAGCGCCTACTGGGGAGGCGTGCACTAACGCCCGCAGTCGCTCCGACCGGCAAAGCCGGACCAGCCGCACAAGCGTGGCTCGCTTATCTGAAGATAATCGCATCGGATGCGGCGGAAGCCTGCGCGCGACTGATCGCGCATCCGCTGGCCGGAACCTCGACTGACCTGCCCGGCCCGGTCGGCGAACGCAACGTCTACATGTTGACACCGCGCGGATCCGTGCTGTGCATCGCGCAGACCACGTGTGGTTTGCAGTTGCAGGTCGCGTCTGCGCTCGCCAGCGGCAATCGCGCTCTTATCGACGTCAATACACTCTCAGCTGAAATCGACGGCTCGTTCCTGAAGAAGCCGCCCTCCGGCCTCGCCGACTGGGTCATCCCCATCCGTGATCGCGCATGTGCGGACGTCCACGCGGTCCTGTTCGAAGGCGACACGGAAGCGCTGCGGGCGCTCAATCAAGAGCTCGCGGTACGCCGGGGCCCTATCGTCGCCACGCATCGGGCGGCGAACGACCAGTTCGATTCCACTAACCCACCATATGCGCTCGAATGGCTAATGAATGAACGTTCGATCAGCACCAACACGGCCGCCGTAGGGGGCAACGCTAGCCTTATGACGGTCGAATAACGACTCGCACGATGCGGCATTTCGCTTCAATAGCTGTCCCCGGCGTACGCAGTAACCGGACTCATTCGCCTCGTAAACAGCGCACTGTTCACCCCGCCTAAAGATGTATCGGTATGCCGGCAGCCACTGTGTCACTTTCCACCAAATTTCGGCGGCCGCTTTTCAGCAAATGCCCGGAGTGTCATTCGCCTTGCAACCAGTAGAACGCGCCCGTCAGATGCACATCGATCACTTCCTGCCACTGCCGCGCGCTCATCTTCTCGATCATCGCGGGTCGGATAATCCCGCGTTGTTGACCAAGCCATGCACCGCGCCGAACCGTCACGGCCTCGTCGACCGTACGCGCCGGGAGATCGGGATCCGTGACACCGCCGACGATGCCCAGCACCTTGTCCCGTGGAAGGGAGCCAGCGATTCGGTTAACGTGATCTCGTTGAGATCGATAGCGACGGCATTGCCACCCAGCCGGACCACAAGTTCGGTCGTAGCGCGGCCGATGCCTTGACCCGCACCAGTGAGATAACGGTGCGCCAATTGAAGGAAACGAGCTCGGTGACGCTCGCGGTTTGATCGAGCGAATTCATCGAAATATTCCTAGCGAACAGCGGTCACTGCTGCTTCAATGGATTTCGAAGAACCTTGCGATCCAGTTTTCCGACCGCGGTCTTTGGAATGTCCTTGGTGAAATAGATCCGGTGCGGCTTTTTGTAGGAGGCGATCCCTGAGCTCGCGAAGGCGATGAGCTCCGATTCTTGGACCGCACTGGCGGATATGGCTCAAACCGGAGAACCGCTGCCTCGTTCCGGCCAACAGCTTCGCCGAGTACGCGCCAGAGGCGAACCCCGAGACCAAGAAGAAAGACGTGGTGTGGTTCGCGCTCAATGACGATCGGCCGCTGTTCGCCTTCGCTGGCATCTGGACCACGTTCAACGGAGATCGTGGGACCAAGTCGAAGCCGATCGCCGGACCGCATCAGGTCTACGGCTTCTTGACGACCGAGGCGAACGCCGTGGTGAAGCCGATCCATCCCAAGGCAATGCCCGTGATCCGTGATCCTGGCGACGGACGAGGAGCGCGATGTCTGAATGCGTGCGCCGTGGGATGAAGCGAAGGTGCTGCAACGACCGCTTCCGGCCGAAGCCCTGAGGGTCGTCATGCGCGGCGCCGATAAGGAGGACAAGGCGGCGGCCTAGTCGCCCGATTCAGTCAGATTGAAGGGTACAAGTGCCTGAGTTTGACGCGAGCTTTGGACGTTGTGAAGTGCCAGTTGGCCTTGGTGTGATTGGCGTTTCGCTCCTGCTCCCAGGCGGCGACTTCGTCGATGAGGGCTTGTTTGTCGGGAATGCGGCGATCGAGGCACTGAGACGATAGGACGCCGAGTTCGGACTCCGCCAGATCGAGCCAACTGCCGTGCTTTGGCGTGTAGCGCCATTCGAAGCGTTCGACCAACCGCCTGGCTTCGGCGGCCGGAAAGGCTTCGTAGAGTGAGGCCTTGCTGTGGATGTTGAGATTGTCCTGGACCAGAACGATTGTCCGCGCGCGAGGGAAGTGGATATCGGCCAGGTCCTTCAAGACGTGCGCGTAATCCACGGCGGTGTGGCGATCCGTGACCTTGACACGGCGCCAGCCCTCGAGCGGAGCAAACATCATGAAGAGGTTGGCGGTGCCGTTGCGTTCGTACTCGTAATCAAAGCGGGACGGGCGTCCCACTTTCATCGGGATCGGCACGCGCGTTTCGGCAAGCAGTTGCTTTGAGGTCTCGTCCAGGCAAACCAGCGGGCAATCGGGATCGCGCGGCCGCGTGTACACGGCCAGCACATCTTCCATCGCCGCTACGAACGCGCTGTTCGCCTTCGGCGGAATGACCCAGCATTGCCGCCGATGCGGTTTGAGGGAGTTTTTTTAAGCGTCCGCCCGATCGTTGAGTCGCTGGCGCGCTCGACGATGCCGAGTTCCACGACCTTGTTCTCCAGTAACCGCAACGTCCAGCGCGCGCGTCCCCTGGGCGGCTTGGAGCAAGCCAAGGCAATCAGTTTGGCCTCCTTCTCGCCATCAAATATCGCTGGCACGGCCGGCGTCGCCCGTTGCTTGCGGCTCAACACCGCCTCAAGGCCCTCTTCCACCAGTTGTTTGCGCACCCGGTAAACCATCGACACGCTGGTCTCCAAGGCCTTGATGATCCGGCTGTCACTCCACCCTTCACCGGCTTCGGAGACATCGGCCTTTAACAGTATCCGCGCCTTCAGCAGCCGTTGCGCGGGGTTCTTTCCCTTCCGGATCAGCGCTTCAAGCCGCTCGCGCTCATCCGCGCTCAACCGCACAACATATCTCTTTACCGAAATCTCCTTCGCAGCCATGATTCCCTCCTCCGCCAATAGTGGCGGCAAAAAGCGAATCATTAAATCCTTTCAGATTGATTGAAGCGAACGACTAGCAAACCGGAGCTTTCGAGCGTGGGGTCGGAGGACGGATTTCGCGGAAAAAATTTCACCCTCTTGCTATCGCGAGCGATGGCTGCGCCGCACCGGCTCAAAACGACACCTAATATCGCCAGTTGTTGAATGCTTAGGGGCTGCGCTAGGGGCACTGAACGAGATCAGTGTGATCGTCTACGAGCCTACCGATCAGTATCAGAACGTGTCCAAACGCGCGGGTGTCGAGAAACTGACGCCGGCGCGGGCACTCGTCGCCGAAATGGTTCGCAGATACTGGATACTCGGGATTGAATGTTCCTTGCTCGAAATCCAAAAGCTGGCGTACTTCCTGGCGCGCAGCATCGAGAAGCTGGAATTATTCGAGGATCGCCTTGTCGATCTTGCCCTTGAGCGGCTCGCGACCTTCAACTGATTCGGGCGCGCCACCTCAATTTTCTTACGCTGTTTCCGGATGAGATTGACGATGGTCTTGGCGCTCGCGCCATCGTTCTTGCGGGCCATCTGCTCAATTCCCTCGTTCGGGAATAGCGAAATTCGTCGTGAACGTTTGTTCCCCGATACCAACAAAAATACCAACAAAACGGACCCCTGCCGCGAATTTCTACGTGTATTTTCAATGCGCCGCGAAAAAATCAGGATTCGAGCCAGTGTCATAAGTTATTGTTATTACTTGAGTCTTGAGATTGGTGCCCCTGGCCGGCAATCGCTTAGTACCATAACCACCTGAATTTGAAGTCACTTTTATCGTCGATTGTTGCCGATACCAGCACAAATACCAGCAGGATGACGCGCGGTATTCGCCGACAAAAATAAAACAGCAGGATTCCCGCAGTGGGCACGCCTATGCCGTTCCAGACTCCACTATCGCCCCCGACCGGAAGCGAACCCGGCCTGACCCGAAATGCCGACGGCATCGACTTGACATAATTCGCGAGGTCAAGGGAGGTCTCCTTATGCGTATTGGAGCGTGTCTGGAGAGCGTGAGAGAAGCCACAGGCGAGGGTGGGGAGTATCGTCTCGGAGTCACTTTAGCGGAGCTCGGCACTCGGCTGATCGCCAAGAGGCTGGAGAACCATGATCGGCAAATGTAGGTTCGACTCCCACTCTCTCCGCCATTTACGCGATTTTGCGCGCCAACATACGATCGTCTACGATCCTACGCGCTCTGAAGTTTTCGCTCTGCATGAGGGCCGGCGGGCAGGGCGAGCAATTCACGGCGTCCACCAGCACCGCAGTTTGCCATGCGCGCCGTCGCGCGCTGGGCAATCGACGCTTTGCGACGGCCGCTGCGTGCGCGCTCGATTCTGGAGCGCCACATTGGATCATCCGATCTACTCGGGGCGGGGAAGAGGGATATCAACGATCCGGTTCATCAAATCGCGCAGATCCGAGGCGTCCCGCTTGCCCATGGCCTCCTCAAAGGCTGTCTGCGCGCGCCGCCATGCAGTCAGGGCTCGGGTGTGCCTCCGGTGTCCCTGCTTTGTAACGGTAACGATGCGCTCCCGCCGGTCATTCTTGCCGACTGAAATTTCAACGAATCCGTCACGCAGGAGCGGCCTCAGGTTGTGCCCCATGGTCGCGCGGTCCATTGACATCAGCTTGGCGAGTTGCGCCATGGTCATCGGCCCCGACGTTACAAGATAACTCAACAGACTATATTGCGTCGATTTAAGCCCGCTCGAGGCAAGGGCCAGGTCATAGTACCGGGACAGACGCCTGGCTGCGCGTCGGACTTGATTGCAGTTACAGCGTGCAGGCTCATCGACCCAATCCGATGCTTTTAGTGCGGCTCTCGGCATTCATTCCCTCTCAATGCCCAAGATATCACCGGCTCGTGTTTGCTGTCGATAGTTCCAGAGCTGGCGCGCGAGAGATCGTTGCGCGCTTAGGCTTCCTGCTATATACGCAATATAGTTTGATATGCCCCTAATTTGGTGAGATGGCGATGCGCTCAGCGCGCCCAGACCCACCTCGCAAGGCGCGCCCGAGGAGGAAGGCATGGAATCTCCCATCTTGATCACTGGTGCCGCAGGAACCGTTGGTCATGCTGTATGCGAGCTGCTGATCGGACAGGGATCCAGCGTTAGAGCCCTCGTTCGCAACGAGGACGGTCGATCGGCCAAACTCGCCGAACTCGGGGTCGAAGTCGTCGTCGGCGATCTTCTCGACCTGCACGCGATGCATCGCGCGATCGAAGGTTGCGAGCGGGTATACTTCGGTATGACGGTTTCGGCCTCGTATCTCGAGGCGACTGTCAATGCCGCCGCCGTCGCGAAGCATCACAATGTGAGTGCGTTTGTGAACATTTCTCAGATGACCGTATCGCAGATGTCCATCAATGCGACTACCGACAGTCCACAGCAGAAGCTGCACTGGCTCGCGGAGCAGGCGCTGAATTGGTCCGGAATACCTGTCGTGCACGTCCGCCCGACGTCCTTTCTGGACACGTTCTTCCTCCGGTTATCGGCGAGTTCAATCCGCGAGCATGGGCAAATTCGACTGCCTTTCGGCGATGGGAAGACCTCGCCGATTGCGAGTGACGACGTCGCGAGGGTGATCTCTGCGATCCTCGAAGACCCAGGCCAACACATCGGCAATATATACGAACTCACCGGACCGCGATCCCAGGACATGAACGGCGTTGCTGAAGAGTTCTCCAGGGCTCTCGGACGTCCAATCACCTATGTGAATGTTCCTTGGGAGCCATGGCGCAAGCAGCTAGAGGATAGCGGGATGTTGTCTCCGCATGCGCTTGCCCATCTCGCGACCATGGCTCTGCTCAAACAGCAGAATCGGTACGACCGCTTGACGTCGGATGTCGAGAAGGTCACCGGCACGCCGCCGCTCAGCGTTTACGACTTCGTCCTGCGGCACGCCAATGTGTATACGGCGCGAGACTAGTGGCGCTGACGGCGCTCTGGTCACGCAGTCGAACAAGACCGGGCCGACCATGGTTTGGAAGTATTATATCGACGGCCATCCAAGGTCCGTTGTTTCATGCCGGGCTGCATGATGTGACATGCGCCAGCACTGCTTCACCGAGGCAGCCGTTCGCGATCCGAAAATTTGCAGATCATTGAGTGGCTCGACCTAGGCGTCAGGTGATTGTGAAACGAAGCTTCCCCGGTCTGTCACGGCCCGGCGGGCACGGAGATCCTCGCCCGGGTGCTGTACTGCCTTTCGAAGCCATCTGGACTATTTACATCCCCAGGACCGAGAATAGTTTAATAATGGAATTTATGCCTTCGGTTGGAAAAGGCATATCACGCGCGTCTTTCTCGGTCGATATCCCAGCGTGTGGGGCGCATCTCGAAGCCTTGTAAATTGCGGGTTCTTCCGATGTAAAGCGCAACTTCCCCATACGCAGCAAGCGCTTCGCTGCTGCCAAGCGGACTGTCATCTAGGTGCTTGACTAGTTCTAAAAGAGAACTGTATAGTTGAGGACAAGACGGCCGATCTCAACGACGGCAAGGCTTGTCGCGCTGGACCAGTCCACGCTGGGGCAGCGAGACTCTCAATCTCGCTAAGTGCGACGCCGAGTGAGCAGCCGGTGACCCAACAAAACACAATGACGTACCCGAAGGGTGCGCATCAGGGAGGACGGCCAATGTTGGCGAAATGGAGGGTTCTCGCTGCTCTCGCTTTGCTTCTGAGCGGTCCCGCGTTCGCAGCCGACGAGCCGGGAGTTACCGCGAGCGAGATCAAGATTGGCGGGGTGTTTCCGTTCAGTGGGCCGGCGTCATCGATCGGTCTCGTAGGCAAAGGCCTGATCGCCTACATTCAATCGGTAAATGACCGCGGCGGTATCAACGGCCGCAAGATCAACTACATCGCCTATGATGACGCGTACAGCCCGCCGAAAGCGGTGGAGCAGGTCCGCAAGCTCGTCGAGAGCGATGAAGTGGCGTTCATGTTTGGCCAGCTCGGCACGCCCGGTCTTTCGGCGACCGCAAAGTACCTGAGGGCGAAAGGGGTGCCGAGCATCGCAATCATCAGCGGCTCGTCCAAGTTCACCGACGTCGCTAGTTATCCGCTGACCACGACGGGCCTCGTCAGCTATGACACCGAAGGAAAAAGTTACGCCAAATATCTGACCAAGACACTGCCGAACGCCAAATACGCGATCCTCTATCAAAACGACGATCTCGGCAAAGACTACGTCAATGCCTTCAAGGCCTTTCTCGGCAAGGACTACGATCGAAAGGTCGTCAGCGCGTCCTATGAGGTCTCCGAGCCGACAGTCGATTCCCAGATCACCAATCTGAAAAGCTCCGGTGCGAATGCACTGGTGATCGCGGGAACGCCGAAGTTCGCCGCGCAGGCGATCCGGCAGGCTTCTGTGATCGGCTGGAAAGCGACGATCATCATCAATTTTCCGTCGGGTTCGGTTGGAGGCACGCTCGCGCCCGCCGGTCTCGACAAGTCAGTCGGCGTGATCGTCGGGACCATCAACAAGGACATCGTGGATCCGACGTGGAAAGACGACCCGGCCATGCAGGCCTACCGATCATTTCTCGACAAGTATTTGCCGGGCGTCGATATCACCAACGGGAGCTATCTGACAGGCTATCAGCAGGGCCTCCTGCTCGAGCAGATCCTGAAGCAATGCGGAGATGATCTGTCCCGCAAGAACATTCTGGCGCAGGCCAAGAACCTCAGGGATTTCGTCGTCCCGACCGCCTTGCCTGGGATCAAGGTCAACACCAGCGAAGCCGAGAACATGATGTGGACGCAGATGCGCCTGCAGCGATGGACCGGCTCGACCTGGGAAGCCTTCGGCGAGGTATTGGACGCGCGGTCCGAATGAATTCACCCCAGCCAGGGTGACGGACGCGGCATGAGTTGCGTCCGAGCTTGCTCCGCGTCGGCAGGCCGCCCTGGGCACTTCAGGAATGCACCGCGTGCGGCCGCCTTTCAGCAATTCGGGAGATCATTTTCGATGTCAACGACGGCACTGACGTTTGCACCACGGGAGGTTTCCATCGAGCGTCGAACCGACGGCGCGCTTATCTTGAGCTCGGCCCTTGAATGGAAGCCGTGTGACTGGCGCATCACCGATTTCCTGCCGATCTGGGCCGACGCCGCTCCGGACCGGGTTTTCCTGGCGCAACGCAACACGAAGGGCGGATGGGACGAGATCACGTACGGCGAGGCATGGTCGCAGGTTCAGGCGGCCGGCCAAAGCCTGATCGAGATGGGCGCAAAATCGGCTGACAAGCTGGCGATACTTTCAGGAAACTCCATCGAGAACGCGCTGATCTCGTTTGCGGCGATGTCGATTGGGGTCATTCTGGCGCCGATATCGCCGAACTACACGCTGATGCCGGGGGGCCTCGCACGTCTCAAGGACATCGCGGAAGTCCTGCGCCCGCGTTTCGTGTTCGTCCAAAGTGCGCGCGACTTTTCCGCTGGCCGATCCATCGCGGAGTTGGCAGCAGCGACCTGGATTAGCGTCGACGACGCGACGGACACCGTGCCGCTCCGCACCCTGACCGCCAGAACCGGGAAGGACGGATTTGCCCAAGCGTCACGCGCAGTATCTTGCGACGATGTTGCCAAGATCCTCTTCACGTCCGGTTCGACGGGCTTCCCGAAAGGGGTGCTCAATACCCACCGCATGATGGCAAGCTCCCTGCAAATGGGGAGCCTGCTGGTGTCACCTCCCGCTGCGCCGGTACAGGTGGAGTGGCTGCCCTGGCACCATACAATGGGCAGCAATGTCATCCTTCACAGCATCCTCAAGAACGGAGGGACGCTCTATATCGACGATGGGCGGCCGATGCCGCAGTTGTTTCACAAGACGGTTGCCAATCTCAAGGAGATTTCGCCGACCGCCATGTTCAACGTGCCCGCAGGCTACAATCTGCTCTGTGACGCGATCGAGAAAGACCCCGATCTTGGCGTCAGCGTGTTCAAGCGGATGGATCGCTTGAGCTACGCCGGCGCCGCAATTTCACAGGGTACCCTCGAGAAACTGTATCGGTTGACATCATCGATCACGGGGCGGCGGATTCCCGTGATGTCGGGTTACGGCACGACCGAAACGGCGCCGACGATCAGTACGACTCATTGGGCGACGGATCAGCCGGGGGAGATTGGTCTTCCCGCACCGGGGCTTCAGCTAAAGCTGATTCCCGTTTCCGATACTTACGAGGCCAGGGTTAGGGGACCCAACGTTACGCCCGGCTATCTCGGCCGGCCGGATTTGACGGAAAGAGCCTTCGATGAAGAGGGTTTTTATCGCATCGGCGACACGGTCTCGTTTCTGGATCCGCAGAAGCCTGAGCTTGGGCTGCGCTTTACCGGGCGAATCTCCGAGAATTTCAAGCTCGCGAACGGCACCTGGGTTTCGATCGGCAATATGCGCGCAGCCATCCTCGCCGCGACATGCGGAGTCCTGCTAGACATTGTCGTTGCCGGCGAAAATCGCGAAGCCTGCATGCTGCTCTGCTGGTTGAATTCTACCGAGGCGGCCCGGATATCGAAAGCTCCAGCCGGGGATTTGACCTGCGATCCTCTCGTGATTCAGTTTCTGAAGGACCGCTTTCGGGACTACAACGAGACAGTCGGAAGCAGCGAAAGAATCTGCTCCTTTTTCCTGCTGAAAGATCCGCCATCAATGGCGGCCGGAGAGATCACTGACAAGGCGTACGTCAACCAACGCGCTGTGCTGAAGGTTCGTGCTGAGCAGGTTGAGCGTCTTTACGCGAACGACCCAGGTCCGGATGTGATCCGGGTGTAAGACTCAAGCAGCGCGCGTGCGCGCCTTTGTCTTCCGAACCTCCGGCGCCTTCTCTGCCCGGGTGCCGCGGGCGCCTGGCCCCGGGTGAGTATGAACCTCTTTGGCCGAAAGCGGCTCACCGCATTCGGAGCACACCATGACCGGATCGAAGTCCTTGCCGCACTTGCGGTGCTGGTGCAGCAACGGTCGGCCGCGCTCGTCGACCATGTGGGTATCGCCCCAATGCACGATCGCCATCATGATCGGATACAGATCGAGCCCCTTTTGGGTCAGGATATATTCGTGACGCTTGGGCGATTCCTGGTAGGGAATGCGACGCAGGATGCCTTGCCGAACGAGTTTCTTCAGCCGCTCGGCCAGCAAGTGGCGCGTGATTCCGAGTGTCGACTGAAATCCCTCGAAGCGCCGCGTCCGCAGAAAGCACTCGCGCAGAATCAGAAGAGTCCAGCGATCGCCGATCACGCCGATGGTTCGGGCCATCGAACATGGCTCTTCCTCAAGTTCTTTCCACTTCATTCATACTCTCCGGTGATCCCGGCATGAACCGTCTCGATTCGTCACAGAATCAGCGCAGCCTCTTACCATTCTAGATAGGTACTAAATTCGAAACAATCCCCTTCCAAGCAGGCCAAACCAGCAGGATTGCAATCGTATTTGACAGTTCTATTTAAGAACTGTATAGTAGTAAAAGCAAGATCGCCAGTGCTGCCATGCGCTCTCCTGGGAGGAAACCGATGACTTTGAAGGTTGAGTTTCAGTTCGATTTCGGCAGCCCGAACGCCTATCTGGCGGAAGCGGCCATCCCGGGCATCGAGCAGCGCACCGGCGTCAAATTCGAGTATGTCCCGGTCCTGCTCGGCGGCATCTACAAGGCAACCGGCAACATGTCGCCGTTCGACTCGCTTCGCGGCATCAAGAACAAGCCGGAGTACCAGGCGCTGGAGACCCAGCGCTTCATTCGCCGTCACAACGTCACAAGATTCCGTCAGAACCCGTTCTTCCCGGTCAACACCCTGATGCTGATGCGTGGTGCTGTCGCCGCCCAGTTCGAGGGCGTATTCAAGCTCTATTTCCGAGCTGCCTATCACCACATGTGGGAAGAGCCCAAGAAGATGGATGATCCAGAGATCTTCCGGAACGCTTTCGTGTCTTCTGGTATCGATATCGACAAACTGATTTCGCGTGCGCAGCAGGATGACGTCAAGAAAAGGCTGATCGATCTGACCAATGACGCGGTCAGCCGTGGCGCATTTGGTTCACCGACGTTCTTCGTTGGCAAGGAAATGTTCTTCGGCAAGGACCAGCTCCGTGATGTCGAGGAGTCGATCGTCGAGCAGACCAGACAACCTGTTCCCAAGACGGCGTAACGGCGCCGACTATCCGGGTTGGTTGCGAAAGCCAAGCTCCCGGACAGAAAGCAAAAGCAAACTCAGGGAGAATGACCATGCCCGGCCCGCTTGACGGTGTTCGTGTCCTCGATCTGACCGGCGTGGTGTCGGGACCGTTTGCGACCATGTTTCTGGCCGATCAGGGCGCCGACGTGCTGAAGATCGAGCCGATCGGCGGCGATATCACCCGCCGCAGCCGCGCCACGATCGATAAGGATGGCGAGTTCTCCGCGCTCTTCATCTCCTCAAATCGCGGCAAGCGTTCGCTGTCGATCGACGTCAAGAGTACGTCGGGGCGCGAGGTGCTCACCCGGCTGGTCGCGCAGGCCGATGTCCTGGTCCAGAATTTCCGACCCGGCACCATGGAGCGCCTCGGACTTGGTGTCGAGGAATTGCGTGTGCGCCATCCGCGCCTCATTTACGTTTCGATCAGCGGTGTCGGAGATACCGGCCCTTATGTGAAGAAGCGGGTCTATGATCCGATCATCCAGGGCCTGTCCGGCTTTGCCGATATCCAGTCGCAGCCGGTCACCAACCGGCCGCAGATGATCCGCACCATCGTATGTGACAAGACAACCGCGGTGTTCACCGCGCAGGCGGTGGCCGCGGCACTCTATGCGCGTGAGAAGACGGGGCACGGCGACCACATCCAGGTGGCGATGCTGGATGCGATGATCTCCTACCTCTGGCCGGAAGGCATGATGCAATACACGGTCATTGGCGCCGAGGCCGCCGCCGCCGACCCGAATGATCGGCCGGACCTGGTGTTCAAGACCAGCGACGGCTACATCACCGCCGGCACCATTTCCGATTCCGAATGGCAGGGCTTTTGCCGTGCCTCCGGAGATGCCGAGCTTGCCAAAGATCCCCGGTTTGCGACCCCGGCGGCGCGCTCGGTCAATGCCACCGCGCGGATCAACAAAATGGCGGAATACATCAGCCAGCACACGACAGCCGAGTGGCTGGAGCGCCTGGACGCCGCGGATGTGCCTTGCGCGCCGATCCTGCGTCGGGGCGAGATCATCCACAACGAACAGGTCCTGGCGCGCGGCATCATCGCCGAATTCGATCAGCCGAAAGTCGGTCGGGTGCGGCAGCCGAAGCCGGCCGCCCGCTTCGAGGTCAACGAGGTCGCGATCGGCGGACCGGCTCCGCGGGTCGGCGAGCACTCGCGCGAGGTGCTGCGCGAGCTGGGGTACGACGACCATGCCATCGACAAGATGATCGCCGAGCGCAGCGTGCGCGCGGCCGTATAGGCCGAAGGGTTAGCGCGGCGACCGGCTCTCAGACGGTTTCCGACGCTGGCATGACTGGTGGCACCGGAACATTCGCCGTTTGGGCGCTGCAATAGGCCTTTCGCTCGTGAATGCGCTCAAGGTAGGGGCGCGCGTTGTCGCAAATGTCGACGCCATAGGCGATAGCCCAATCGAGACAGGTCGTGAGCAGGATGTCGGCACTGGTGAATTGGTCGCCCATCAGGAACTGCCGCCCATCCATCAGTGCGACCTCTACATGTCGCAATTGTTGCCGGAAATATTCACCGGCTTGAGCAACGACCTCGGGCGCGACGCCATAGATGTGCCCCAGCGCATCCGCCCGATGGCGGCGCATGACGTAAAGGCTTGTGGAATCGAGCTCGGCCACGATGAAGAAGCACCATTCGAGCCATGCGGCGTAGTCGCGGGGGGCCTCCGGAATCAGCGAGCGTTCCGGCGTGGAATACATGCGCGACAGATAAGCGACGATCGCGGCGCTTTCGCCGATGCAGAAGTCGCCATCCTGCAACAGCGGAATCTTCTGCCGGGGATTGAGCCTGGTGTATTCAGCCGTCTTGGTCTCCCCGGTCCGGGGTCCGATCGGCTTGACCTTATAGGGCAAGCCGAGTTCGTGCATGGCCCAGTGTGCGCGAACGGTGCGGCTTGTGCCGGCCCCCCACAGGGTGAGATCGGTCGTTGCGGTCATCACCACTTCTCCACCGACGGACGGAGATCGAGTTCATGGGTCCACCCATCGCGGCTCTGCTGGTGGGTGAACCAATAGGCTTCTGCGATGGAAGAGGTCTTCGTCAGGCTGTCCGGCGGGATCGCGCTTGCCTCAATCCCCTTTGCCGCTTTCATACGCTGATGGATGGCTTCGCTATCAACGCCAGCGTCGATGAGGAGATGGACAACGTGGATATTCTCCGGTCCAAGTTCGCGCGCCATGGCCTGGGCCACCGCGCGAAGGCCGAATTTCGCCGATGAAAAGGCGGCAAATCCCTGACCGCCGCGGATGCTGGCCGTCGCGCCCGTGAAAAAAATGGTGCCGTGTCCGCGCGGCAGCATGACACGCGCCGCCTCGCGGCCCACAAGGAATCCGGCGTAGCAGGCCAGCTCCCAGGCCTTGAAGAAGAGCTTTTCCGTGGTGTCCAGCAGAGGCTTGTTGACATTCGATCCGGCATTGAAGAGGCAGACCTCGATCGGCCCGATATTGCTTTCGATCTCGGAGAAAAGCTTCTGGACTTCGGCTTCCTGACGGGCGTCGACGCTGAAGGCTTGGATGCGATGGCCGGCGGCGGTCTGTTCGTCGACAAGGCCCTGGGATTTCCCGGCGTCGCGCCGGCAGATGCACACCGTGTAGCCGCCTTTGGCAAATCGCCGCGCCACGGCCGCGCCGATCGCATCGCCTGCGCCCACCAGGATCGCAACGCCGCGCCGTTCCACCATGATCAGCCTCCCATCAGTTCCTATTTGAGACTTATTGATACCTGCTATCCGTCGCGTTGTAAACGAGACTATTCAATACCTCCTGCTATATCCGCCTATCGATGCTTGATTACGAAATCCGGCGCCGCCGCAAATTAGCAATTGACGAGTTCTAAAAAAGAACGTTAACTCCCGATCTAATATGCGACGCCGGTGGACCGGCGCAGATCATTTCGGGAGGTGGCAGTGGCGGCTCTTCAAGGCGCAGCCGATATTCCAAGGGGCTCGATGATCGTGGTCCGCGAACATCGCATCGAGCCGGGCGCTTCGGCGACGGCTGAGCAGCAGTTTCAACAGATCTAACCCAATCGGGAGAGACGACCCGTGCAAAAGAGAAACGCAACCGTGGCCGTGATCGGTGCGGGCGACTACATCGGCGGCGAGATTGCCAAGAAGTTCGCCTCGGAAGGCTTCACGGTGTTTGCCGGACGCAGGAACGGGGCGAAGCTCGAGCCTTTGGTCAAGGAGATCGAGAAAGCCGGCGGAGAAATTCACGCGCGCTCGCTCGATGCGCGCAAGGAGGAGGAGATCATCTCCTTCCTGGGAGATGCTGACAAGCACGCGCCGCTCGAGGTTTGCATCTTCAATATCGGCGCCAACGTCAACTTCCCCATCCTGGAAACGACCGAGCGCGTGTTCCGTAAGGTGTGGGAGATGGCCTGCTATTCCGGTTTTCTCGCCGGCCGCGAAGCCGCGCGGCTGATGCTACCCCGCGGCAAAGGCAACATCTTCTTCACCGGAGCAACGGCGAGCCTGCGTGGAGGGACCGGCTACGCAGCCTTCGCCAGTGCCAAGTTCGGTCTGCGGGCCGTCGCCCAGGCCACGGCTCGCGAGCTGGGTCCGAAGAACATTCACGTGGCGCATCTCATCATTGATTCCGGAGTCGACACCGAATGGGTGCGTCAGCGGCGCATCGAGGCGCTCGGTCCGAACGCCCTCGATAATCCCGATCTGTTGATGCCCCCGTCGTCGGTCGCAGAGTCCTACTGGCTGCTGTATCAGCAGCCGCGCAGCGCGTGGACGTTCGAGCTGGAGATCCGTCCCTTCGGCGAGAAGTGGTAGCGGAGGCTGTTGCCATGGAGCTCAAGCTTTCCAGCGAGGATGCTGCGTTTCGTGACGAGGTGCGCGCCTTTATCTCGGAGAACTATCCGGCGGAAATGCGCGTTCCCAATCCGGAGACGGACCTGACCAAGGAGCAGTCGCTGCTCTGGCACCGGATTCTCCACAAGAGGGGCTGGATCGCGCCGCTCTGGCCTAGGGAGTACGGTGGTCCCGGCTGGTCGATCACGCAGCGCTTCATCTTTGAGCAGGAAACCTCTCGCGCGGGGACGCTGCCGCCACTGGCGTTCAGCGTCACCATGGTCGGCCCCGTCATCTACACTTTCGGCAACGAGGCGCAGAAGAAGAAATTCCTGCCGCGGATACTGTCCGGCGAGGATTGGTGGTGCCAGGGCTATTCGGAGCCGGGCTCCGGCTCGGACCTCGCGACCGTCAGAACCAAGGCGGTGCGTGACAGCGACCACTACATCGTCAACGGTCACAAGACCTGGACGACGCTGGCGCAGCACGCCGACTGGATCTTCTGCCTGGTGCGGACCGATCCGTCGGCAAAGCCGCAGGCGGGCGTCTCTTTCCTGTTGATCGATATGAAATCGCCCGGGGTTACCGTGCGGCCGATCATCACCATCGACGGATCGCACGAGGTCAACGACGTCTTTCTCGAGGACGTACGCGTCCCCGTGGAGAACTTGGTCGGCGAGGAAAACAAGGGCTGGACCTATGCGAAATTCCTGCTCGGCAATGAGCGCACCAGCATGGCTGGCATCGGCCGGTCCACCCGCTACATCCAGAGGCTGAAGCAGATCGTGAAGGCCGAGATACCGGCCGGCGATCCCGCGTATCTCGAGTTTCTGCGGGACATTGCCCGCATCGAGCTCGACGTGCTGGCGCTAGAGGCGACGGAGCTGCGCGTCGTTGCCCAGATGGCGCGCGGCATAGATCCTGGACCGGCGGCCTCGCTCTTCAAAATCCGCGGCACCGAGATATTTCAGAACATCACCGAGCTCACGCATCGCGCGATCGCCAATTACGGCCTGGCCATCCGGGAGCATCCGGTCAGCGCCAACCGCTTCATGCCCGGCCCTGATTACGTCCATACCGTATCGGAGAAATACCTGAACGCGCGCAAGCTCAGCATCTACGGCGGATCCAACGAGATCCAGCGAAACATAATCGCCAAGGCCGTGCTCGGGCTCTAGCCACGGCGGATCGAGAGGATCGGATGGATATTCAGTTCACGGAAGAGCAGGAATTGCTGCGATCAAGCGTCCAGCGCCTGCTGCGCGACCACTACGATTTCGAGGCCCGACGCAAGATCGTGGCGAGCGAGGAGGGCTTCAGCCGGAAGCAATGGGATGCCTTCGCCGAGCTCGGCCTGCTCGCGGCGCCGTTCTCCGAGAACGCCGGCGGTCTCGGCGGCGGTCCGCTGGCGACCATGATCATCATGCATGAGTTCGGCCGTCACCTCGTGGTCGAGCCTTTCGTCGAGACGGTGGTTCTGGCCGGCGGACTGATCGAGCATATGGGCACGCCGGAGCAGCAGCAAAACTTCATCCCGGGTATCATCGACGGCTCCAAAATCTGGGCGCTGGCCTGGACGGAGAGAGCATCGCGCTTCGATTTCGCCCATGTCGCGACGAGGGCGCGGCGCGAGGGGAGCGAGTACGTTCTGACCGGCGCGAAGACCATGGTGATCGCCGTGCCCTGGGCCGACTATCTGATCGTCTCGGCGCGGACCTCCGGCGACGACCGTGACCGACGCGGCATCAGCCTGTTCGTGGTCGACCGCCGCGCCACTGGCCTCGATCTCCAGAGCTTCAAGACCATCGATGGCCGGCGGGCCGCCGAGATCAGCCTGCGCGAGGTCCGCGGGCAATTGCTTGGACGGGAAGGCGACGGCGTTGCCACGCTGGAAGCCGGCCGGGACCGTGCGATCGGCGCGCTCTGTGCCGAAGCCGTCGGTGCCATCGGGGAGCTGAACTCGGCGACGCTGGATTATTCGAAGACTCGCAAGCAGTTCGGCACTACCATCGGCTCCTTCCAGGTGCTGCAGCATCGCATGGTAGACATGTTCATCGCGCATCAGGAGGCGCTCTCCCTGATGCAGCACCTTAATCTCAGCCTCGCCGCGGGCGATGCGGGACTCCCGCGGCTCGCTTCGGGCGCCAAGTCGAAGATCGGGTATGCCGGCAGGTTCGTCGCCGACCAGGCGGTACAGCTTCACGGTGGCATGGGAATGACCGACGAGCTCAACGTCGGGCACTATTTCAAGCGCATCTCCTCCATCAACATTCAGTTCGGCGATCCCGCGTTCCATGTGCTGCGGTACGCGCAGCTGGATGCGGCCGCGTAGGCAGAGAGACAGGAATGACCACTGAAGCAGTCATCGTTTCCACCGCAAGGACAGCCGTCGGCAAAGCCTATCGTGGCGCACTCAACAACACGGATGGCCCGACCATGGCCGGGCATGTGATGGCCGAAGCGGTGAAGCGCGCCGGTATCGCGCCCGGAGAAGTAGAAGACGTGGTCATGGGCTGCGCGATGCAGCAAGGCACCATGGTGATGAACGTGGCGCGCAAGGGCGCGATCCGCGCTGGCCTGCCCGTCACGGTGGCCGGCACCACCATCGACCGGCAATGCGCGTCCGGCCTCCAGGCCATCGCGGTGGCCGCACGGTCGGTGATGCTGGACGGGGTCGAGGTCGCGATCGGCGGCGGCATCGAGTCGATCAGCCTCGTGCAGAACGAGCACATGAACAAGTTCCACGCCGTCGACGACGAGCTGATGGCGATGAAGCCCGAAATGTACATGTCGATGCTCGATACGGCGGAGGTCGTCGCCGAGCGCTACAACATCGGCCGCGACAAGCAGGACGAATACAGCCTCGAATGCCAGCGCCGCGTCGGCGCCGCATGGCAGGCCGGGCACTTCAGCGACGAGATCGTGCCCTTCACGACCAGGATGGCGCTCGTCAACAAGGACACCAAGGAGGTCGCCCACGTGCAGGTGACGCTCACGAAAGACGAAGGCCCGCGTCCGGAAACCACCGCCGAGGGTCTCGCCAGGATCAAGCCGGTGTTCGAGGGCAAGACTATCAGCGCGGGCAATGCCAGCCAGCTTTCGGACGGCGCTTCGGCCTGCGTGATCATGAGCGACAAGATTGCAGCGAGGAAGGGGCTAAAGCCGCTCGGCATCTTCCGCGGCTTCGTTGCCGCCGGCGTGGAGCCGGATGAGATGGGCGTCGGCCCGGTCGCCGCGATCCCGCGGCTGCTCAAGCGCCATAACCTGAAGATCGACGACATCGACCTCTGGGAGCTGAATGAGGCTTACGCGGTGCAGGTCATCTACTGCCGCGACAAGCTTGGCATCGACCCGGACAAGCTCAATGTCAATGGCGGCTCAATCGCGATCGGTCATCCCTACGGCATGACGGGGGCGCGACTCACCGGCCATCTCCTGATCGAGGGCCGTCGGCGCAAGGCGAAGTACGGCGTCGTGACCATGTGCATCGGTGGCGGCATGGGCGCAGCCGGTCTATTTGAAATCATCCACTGAGCGGCAACCCGGGGAGATCATTCGTGAAGACAGCGATCACTGAACTGTTCGGCATCGAGCATCCGATCATCCAGGGCGGCATGCACTATGTCGGCTTCGCCGAACTCGCAGCCGCGGTGTCGAACGCCGGCGGCCTTGGCATCATCACCGGCTTGACCCAGAGGACGCCCGAGCTTCTGGCCAAGGAGATCGCGCGCTGCCGCGACATGACGGACAAGCCGTTCGGCGTGAATCTCACGTTCCTGCCGACCTTCAGCGCGCCGCCCTATCCGGAATACATCGCAGCGATCAGGGAAGGCGGCATCAAGGTGGTTGAAACCGCCGGTCGCAGCCCCGAGCAGTATATGCCGGCCCTCAAGGCAGGCGGCATCAAGGTGATCCACAAATGCACGTCCGTCCGCCATTCGCTGAAGGCCGAGCAGATCGGCTGCGATGCCGTGAGCGTCGACGGTTTTGAGTGCGGCGGTCATCCTGGCGAGGATGATATGCCCAACATGATTCTGTTGCCGCGTGCAGCCGAAGAACTGAAAATACCGTTCGTTGCCTCCGGCGGCATGGCGGACGCCCGCAGCCTGGTTGCGGCGCTGGCGATGGGGGCTGCTGGCATGAACATGGGCACGCGCTTTATCGCCACCAAGGAAGCGCCGGTGCATGAGAACGTCAAGAACGCGCTGGTCGCGGCATCGGAGCTCGACACCCGGCTGGTCATGCGGGCGCTGCGGAATACCGAGCGGGTCTTGAACAACAAGGGCGTCGAGAACTTGCTCGAGATCGAACGAGAGAAGGGCAAGAGCCTCAAGATCGACGATATCCACGATCAGGTGGCAGGGGTCTATCCCAGGGTGATGATCGACGGCGAGATGGACGCCGGCGCCTGGAGCTGCGGCATGGTCGTCGGACTCATTCGCGACATTCCATCCGTGAGGGAACTGATCGACCGCATCATGACGGATGCCGAGCGAATCATCCGTCAGCGCCTGGCTGGTTTCCTCGATGGTGCCGAGCACAGGCCGGCTGTCGCTCGGGCAATTGCGTGAGGCCTTCCGGACGGTTGTGCTGCTGTCGTATGTTCAGACGAGGTTGATGCGCACGCATAGTCATGCGTGCGTTGATTGCTATTGATCACAAGGTTCGACTGGCGAGCGATGGCCGACCGTCGGCAGCCACGGGGAAGGAGAATGTATGGATCCGGCCGACTTTCACTACTACGAGCCTTCGAGAGGCCATGGACTCCGACATAATCCGTTCAACGCGATTGTCGCGCCGCGTCCGATTGGCTGGATTTCGTCGCGGAATGCTGCCGGGCTACCGAATCTTGCTCCATACAGCTTCTTCAACGCCTTTCTCTACGATCCTCCAATAATCGGGTTCTCCTCAATTTCATGGAAGGACACAGTCAAGAACGTTAGCGAGACCCGGGAATTCGTCTGGAATCTGGTTACGAAGGATCTGGGCGAGCGCATGAATGTGACGGCGACGCCTCTCGGTCACGGCGTCAGCGAGTTCGAGGCAGCTGGGCTGACGCCAATACCCGGGCGCCACGTAGCTGTGCCGCGGGTTGGCGAAAGCAGGGCCGCAATGGAATGCAAGGTTGTCGATGTCTCTCAGTTGGCGAATGCGCGTGGTGAGAAAGTAGAAGGGTGGTTCGTACTCGGCGAGGTCGTCGCGGTATACATCGACAAGTCTTTGATCGAGGACGGCGTCTACAATACCGCACTTGCGCGTCCCATTCTGCGCGCCGGCCGCGGTGGAGACTACCTTGAGGTCAGGACCGAAAACATGTTCGAGATGAAGCGCCCGCCAGGCAGTAGCAAACCGGAATTCCACGGCACCTGACGAGAGGAACGATCGATGACCCAGCATGTGAAAACCGAAGTGGCCGCAGGCGTCATGACGATGACGCTGTCTCGTGCTGAGAAGAAGAACGCGCTCAGCAATGCCATGTACAGCACGATGTCGGATGGGCTGGAGCGCGCGGAGAACGATCCGGCCGTGCGGGTCGTTTTATTCCAGGGAGATGGCGATAGCTTTACGTCCGGAAACGATATTGCCGATTTCAACGCCCAAGCCAACGGGAGGCATACGGGAGAAAGCCAGGCGTTCCGGTTTATCCGCAATCTCGGCAAGGCCACCCGTCCGCTCGTCGCTGCAGTTCAAGGCAACGCGGTTGGCGTCGGCACCACGATGTTGCTGCATTGCGACCTCGTATTTCTTGCCGACACGGCAAGGCTGATGACACCGTTCGTAAATCTGGCGCTGGTTCCTGAGGCGGCTTCGAGTTGGTTGCTGGCCCGCCCGTATCGGGCATGTTCGCGCATACGCGATGTTTGCGCTGGGAGAGCCGCTTGATGCGGCCACCGCATTGGCCTGTGGCCTGGCCAACGCCGTGGTGCCGGCCGCAGATTTGCGCGCCATGGCCTGGCAAGCAGCCGAAGCCTTGACCAAACGGCCAGTGGGCTCCCTTAGTCACACCAAAGCGCTGATGCGCGAAATGGACAAGATCGCTGTGCAAATGAATCGGGAGAGCGCGTTATTTGCCGAGCGGTTGCAGACCGGCGAAGCGCGCGAGGCGTTCGCGGCGTTTGCCGAGCGGCGTAAGCCTGACTTCACAAAGCTGACGAGTGACTGAAAAGAAACGCGTGCGGAGTCATACGCCAATCAAGACCCGGGGCCCCGCGCGTACAGGCCAAGAGCCAGCAGGGAAAACGCGCTCATCACCACGCCCAGCGCCAACATTGCTTCATGTGACACTGTGGCAGCAAGCCATACGCCGATCGCGGCGATCATCATCTGTGAGAAGCCCAGCAGCGCCGAGGCCGCGCCGGCTTTCTCGCCGAATGGAGACAGCGCGCGCGCTGTGGCCAATGGACTGACAATGCCCATGCCGAGGAGATATATGCTCATCGCGCCTAAAAACGGCAAGAAAGTCGGGTTGATCATTGAGATGAGCAGGATCGCAAGGCTGCTGGCGGCCGTCGCGCACAAGCCTGCCCGGATCGGGCCATCGAGCCCGTAGCGTGGTGCCAATCTTGTTGCAAGCATACCCGCGGCGAATACGATGAAGACGGTGCCGGCAAAGAAGAGGCCGAGCTGGATCGGCGTGAAGTGCAGCGCTTCGATGAATAGGCGCGGTGCAGCCGAAAACATTGTGAACAAGCCGCCTATGATGAGGCTCGAGGTGGCAGCCGGGGTTGCGAAGCGACGGTCGCCAATCAGGCCGGCATAGGTCCTGCCGATGACAACTGTATTGAGCGGCGTGCGGAACGAATTGTGGGTTTCGCCGAGAACGATGCCGTAGGCAACGGCGCTTACGGCGGCAAAGGCCGCGACCAGCGCGAATTCGGCGCGCCAGCCGAGGCTGTGGTCGAGTGCGCCGCCAAGCAGAGGCGAGAACCCGGGAGCTGCGGACATCACGATCATGATGAGCGCCATCGCGCGCGCCAGTGCCGGCCCGCTGAATATGTCGCGGGCGATGGCGCGAGACAGCACTGACGTCGCGCAAGCTCCTGCAGCCTGCACGGCGCGGCCGATCAGGAGATTGGGCAGGTCGGTTGCCAGACCGCACCAAACGCTGCCGCCGAAGAACACAGCAAATCCTATCAGGACCGGCCAACGTCTTCCGTAACGATCCGAAAGCGGTCCGACCAGGATCTGGCCCAATGCGAACACCGCAAGAAAAACGGTGATGGCAGACGTGACCGCGGGGGTCGTGACATTCAATGAGATCGCGATGTGCGGCAGAGACGGCAGCAAGATGTTGGTCGCCAGCGTTCCCATTGCGGCCAGGACGGAAAGGATCGCGATCGGCACGGTGCTGGAGGTGGGAATGTCCCGAGGCGCGGTGTTGATCAGGTCAGCCATGGGATCTTTCGCGTGACAGGGATAGGTAGATTAAGACGACGAGTGACGCGGTTCGCGCCGCTCGCCCAGTTCGCTCTTGTCCACCCAGGCGTGTTGTCAGCGGACGACGCGCTCGATCGCTATGGCGGTAGCTTCGCCGCCGCCGATGCAGAGCGACGCCGCGCTTGAGGTTCTGCGCTTCGAGGGCGTGCAGCAGCGTCGCGATCAGCCGCGCGCCGGTGGCGCCGATGGGATGACCTAGCGCGCAGGCGCCGCCGTTGACGTTCAGCTTCTCTCTGGGGATGCTGAGATCCTTCCGAGCCGCCATCGCTACGCCGGCAAATGCCTCATTGATCTCGAACAGATCGACGTCGCTAACGCTCCAGCCGACCGTGTCCAATAGCTTGCGAATTGCCGGGATCGGGGCCGTGGTGAACCATTGTGGCTCCTGGCTGTGGGTGGCATGGCCCTTGATCTCGGAAGCGGCGGCCATGGCGAATTGTCCTGTCGATCGCTATGTTATATGATGATAATCATATAACATAGTGGGCATTGCAATGAAATACTGCCGTGGCCTTCAAGAGCGCGGTCCAGAATCGCTGGTGGATGGGAACGGTTCGGACAGACTGGCCACCCAGCAGCTTACACGGAGGGGAGATGCGTTACGTAGAAGACCATAGGCGCCAGACCCATAGCCGGATCGTTGGCCCTTGCTTCCAAGCTGGAGAAGATGATCGACATCCTCGTCGAAGTGCTTCCCGCCGAGGGTCGCCAACAGGCACGCAAAATCGCGACGGGCGCCATTGCGACCATGGTTGGATCGATCGTGCTGTCGCGTGCTGTCGGCGCCGGGAAGCTTTCCGACGATATTCTCGATGCCGGACGGATGAATGCCGACGGCCGGACTCACAAGCGGCAGCGCAGAACAGCAAAGGCGATGAACTGCGGCAAACCAAAATTTGGGAGGTCATTATAACGGCCGGCAAGTGGCTCCGGACAGCCTGCAACCTGTGTTACATAAACTGCGGCATCGAAGTCTGGGTGAATGATGGGCGCCTCGGGCCGCGCATCAATCTACTCACCGAGAGCGGCAACCGCGATCCCATTGCGGGCACGCCCTACCACAAGAACGTCGCGGTTCGTCTGGCCCTGGTGACCGAGCACGAAGCTGCCGCCTGTCAGTCGCAATCCGAGCGAATTTATAAGAGAGCGGCTGGACAATAGCTCGAAGGGAGCGTCGAATGACCGAGAAACCAATCGCAATCGTGACCGGAGTAGGGCCAGGCACGGGAGCTGCCATCGTCAAGCGCTTCTCTGCTGGCGGGTTTCGTATCATCGCGCTTGCCCGCTCAGCGGAGCTCATCAATCGACTTGCGCAAGAGCTTCCGGACGTGCACGCGGTGACCTGCGACGTCTCGGAGGAGGCTCAGGTGCGGACCGCAGTCGCTGACGTAAAGCGCCGCTTTGGCGTGGCGGACGTTCTCATCCACAACGCGGTCGGAGGGGGCTGGGGGAGTTTTCGCGAGATCGATCCGAAGATGCTGAAGGGCAACTTCGAAGTCAACGTGATGGGCCTGTTGTACCTGTCGCGAGAAGTGGCGCCTGACATGATCGATCGGGGCAAGGGCGCAATCCTGGTGACCGGCAACACGTCTTCGATCCGAGGCAAAGCCAATTTCGCCGGCTTCGCGCCGACCAAGGCGGCGCAGCGCATTCTGGCCGAGTCGATCGCACGTGAAGTAGGACCTCTCGGCGTGCATGTCTCCTACGTTCTCATCGACGCCGTGATCGACACGCCCCGGATGCGCGCGCGGATGAGCGACAAACCGGATGAATTCTTCATCAAGCCGGCGGCGATCGCCGACGAATTATTGCATCTCTATGGTCAGGACCGCTCGGCCTGGTCGTTTCTCACGGAACTGCGGCCATTCAACGAAAATTGGTGATGCTCGAGCACGGACACGGCGCGCTGGGTCACTTGGAGAGATCTCCGCGACTTGAAAAGGTCAGAAACATGACTGATGGATCCATCTCGGTTGATACAGGAACGGACGAACTGCTGTGCGCGATCCGGGATCGCGTCGCGGTGATTACCTTGAACCGACCCGAAGCCCGAAATTCATTGTCCGATCATCTTACGCCGGCGTTGCGCCGGATGATCAAACAGAATGGAGATGATCCTGAGGTCGGAGCCCTCCTGATAACAGGTGCAGGCACCGCGTTCTGTTCGGGCGGCGACGTCAAGGGGATGGGCGGCAACTCTGCGGTGCCGGCCATGTCAGTCAGCGACAAGGTTGCGCGGTTGCGGGAACGTCAGCGAACCCTGACCGGCGTACTTGTTTCGGTGCGGAAGCCCACCATCGCGGCTTTGCCGGGACCGGCGGCTGGCGCCGGGCTTGCAATCGCACTCGCTTGCGACATTCGTATTGCAGCCGAATCCGCCATCATGACGACCGGGTACGCCAGGATCGCGCTCACCGGCGATTACGGCATTTCGTGGCTGTTGACCCGGCTGGCCGGGACGGCGCGTGCCCGCGAACTGATGTTCTTGTCCGAACGTATCGATGCGCGCCGCTGCGAAGCGCTCGGGCTGGTAAATCGCGTGGTGTCCGGGTCTGAACTGCAGCACGAAGCATTTGCAATGGCGAGGACGTTGGCGAATGGTCCGGCGAGCGCCTATGCCTCCATGAAGGATAATCTCGACCTTGCGCTGTCGGCTGACTTCCTGACGTCAATGGATCAGGAGGCCGAGAGGATGGTTGTTGCGGCGGGCACTGCGCAGCATGCCGAAGCCGTCGGGTCCTTCATTGAGAAACGTTCTCCCAGTTACAGGTGAAACCCGGTGGGTTCATTGCCTCGAAGGCCAAAATGGGCAGTGCTCGCAGCGCACGAGATGGATGGGCCAGGAGAATAGCTCATTCGACTGCGGCGATACGGATGGAACGTGTTCCGATCGGAGCGCCGGTTGCGCGGTCGATGGTGAGGGGATCGATTTCCGATCCGTTTTCGGCATCGAAGAACCGGGTGACCTTGCCTCCGCTGCGATGCTTGCGTCCCCACGCGCCGATCGCAAAGAGCACCGGCAAGAAGTCGCGCCCGGCTTCCGTCAGCACATATTCGTCCCGTGGCGGACGGTCTGAATAACGGCGTTTCTCCAGCACCCCCTCGTCAACCAGCGCTGAAAGACGCCCCGTCAGCATCGTCGGCGCGATACCGAGACTCCTGCGAAAATCGTCGAAGCGGGTCAGTCCCGCATGGGCATCGCGCATGATCAGCATGCTCCATGCGTCCCCGACCAGCGCCAGGCTCCGGGCGATCAGGCAAGGCTGGTCCGAATGTTTCTTCATGTAAGTCTCATTTTGGTAGTGACTTAGTACTAAATTGATAGTAACAGATCGCTCGTCGATGTTCCAGAGCAAATTGAGGAAGCCGGAATGAGCAAGACAGAACAGGGAATTGCGCTGATTCCGGGTGCTTCCGGTGCCAGCCGAACGATGGAGCAAGTGATGTCAAACTATGTCAGCCACCCGGGATCGGTCATGCGCTATGTCGATGCGCCGAATCTTTCGATCAGTGCTGCGGGAACGACCTTTGCCTATCGCGACATCGGTCCGCGCACTGGCGTGCCATTGATCCTTCTCAACCATTGGGGCGCGGTTCTCGACAATTTCGATCCGCCGATCGTCGATGGGCTCGCCACCAGGCATCGCGTCATCGCGATCGACTACCGGGGTATCGCCGCTTCAGGTGGGAAAGCGCCCGTTAGCGTTGGCGAAATGGCGCAGGATACGATTGCTCTGATCGCCGCGCTGGGCTTCGAAAAAGTCGATCTGCTCGGCTTTTCCCTCGGCGACTTCGTGGCCCAGGACATCGCGCTGAAGGCGCCGGGTCTCGTGCGAAAGCTGATTCTGACCGGCACGGGCCCGGCAGGCGGCAAAGGTATCGAGAAGGTTGGGCCGGTGTCCTGGCCGCTGATGATCAAGGGCTTGCTCACCTTGCGAGACCCGAAATTCTACCTGTTCTTCACCTCCACGGCCAATGGCCGCCGGGCCGCAAAGGCCTTTCTGGCAAGGTTGAAGGAGCGCAAGGCAGATCGGGACAAAGGAGCCACGCCAGAGGCCCTGTTGCGGCAACTCAAGGCGATCAAGGGCTGGGGCCAGCAGGCACCTCAGGATCTCGGCAGCATCCGCATCCCCGTCCTGATCGCGAATGGCGATAACGACATCATGGTGCCGACCGCAAACAGCACCGACATGGCACGGCGTATCCCGGGCGCACAACTGGTCATCTACGAAGATGCCGGGCATGGCGGGATTTTCCAGTACCACGCCGATTTCGTGCCGAAGGCGCTGTCGTTCCTCGACGCCTGACGCCGCAACCAGATTCCAGATTGGAGATGACATCATGAAGGCATTCGTCGTCGACAAATACGAGAAGAAAGGCGCTGTTCGCCTGGCAACCATGCCGGAGCCGGAGGTGCGGGACGACGATGTCCTGGTTCGGATCCACGCAACAGCCGTGAACGTTCTCGACTCCAAGATCAGGGGTGGGGAATTCAAGCTCATCCTGCCGTATCGTCCGCCTTTCATTCTGGGTCATGACGTTGCCGGAACGGTCGTCAGGGTCGGCCGCAATGTCAGACGGTTCAAGGCGGGCGACGAGGTCTACGCACGGCCGCGCGATCATCGGATCGGAACATTCGCCGAATTCATTGCGATGAACGAAGCCGACGCGGCGCCGAAGCCTGCGAACATCAGCATGGAAGAGGCCGCCTCCATCCCGCTGGTGGGACTGACCGCCTGGCAGGCGCTGGTCGAGGTGGGCAAGCTGAAGCCTGGCCAGAAGGTCTTCATCCAGGCCGGCTCCGGTGGGGTGGGGACTTTCGCCATCCAGCTCGCCAAGCATCTCGGTGCGGTCGTGGCGACGACGACGAGTGCGAAGAATGTCGAGCTGGTCAAAAGTCTCGGCGCGGACCTGGTCATCGACTACAAGACGCAGGATTCCGAGAAGGTCTTGTCGGGCTACGATCTGGTCCTGCACAGCCAGGACGCCAAGACGCTTGAAAAATCTCTGCGCGTGCTCAAGCCGGGCGGCCTGCTCATCTCGATCTCCGGGCCGCCGGACCCCGAATTCGCCAGGGAGCAGGGCATGAACCTCTTCCTGAAATTGGTGATGCGCTTGCTGAGCCGCAGTGTGCGGAAGAAGGCCAGGAGCCTTGGTGTGCGCTTCTCATTCCTGTTCATGCGCGCGCAGGGGCAGCAGCTGAGCGAAATCACGTCCCTGATCGAATCCGGCGTAATCCGTCCGGTCGTCGACAAGGTCTTTCCGTTCGAAAAAACCGGGGACGCGCTCGCCTATGTCGAGACCGGGCGCGCAAAGGGCAAGGTCGTGATCAGGGTGGCAGACTAACATCCACGGCAGGCCAATCGGAAATGACGATCCTGCCTAATTGAGCACCTCGAGAAAGAACAAGATCATGGCCAAAAATCCTGCCGTCCTTATTACCGGAGCCTCCTCTGGCATCGGAGCCACCTATGCAGACCGTTTCGCCCGCCGCGGACATGATCTCGTGCTGGTGGCCCGCGACAAGGAGCGAATGGAGGCTCTTGCTGCGCGGCTTCGTGGCGAGACGGATATTGCCATCGACATCCTGCAGGCCGATCTGACCAACCCTGGCGACCTTGCGGCCGTCGAAAAGCGGCTGCGTGACGATCGCCGCATTGGTGTTCTCGTCAACAATGCAGGGGCGGCCCTGGGCGGATCCTTTGTCGCGCAAGCAGTCGAGGATGTCGGCCGCCTTGTCGCTCTGAACACGACCGCCGTCGTTCGTCTCGCCAGTGCCGTGGCGCCGCGGTTTGCAGAGGCCGGCGAAGGCGCGATCGTCAATATTTCATCGGTGGTCGGGCTCGCGCCGGAGTTCGTCATGTCGGTGTATGGCGCGACCAAGGCTTTCGTGACTTTCCTGTCCCAGGGGCTCAGTCTCGAGCTCGGCCCCAAGGGCGTTTATGTCCAGGCAGTGCTTCCCGCCGCGACGCGCACCGAGATTTGGGAGCGCGCCGGCGTCGACGTCAACACGCTTCCCGTGGTGATGGACGTGGCAGAGCTGGTGGACGCTGCCTCTTGGTGAAAGTGACAAATGACCAACAAGACACTCTTTGAACCCTACGTACTCGGTGCTCTCACGCTGTCCAACCGGATCGTCATGGCTCCGTTGACGCGCAACAGAGCGGGCGGCGGGTTTGTGCCAGGCGATCTGACTGCGGAATACTACGCACAACGCGCCTCGGCAGGCCTCATCATCTCGGAGGCGACCCAGATCTCGCAGCAGGGGCAAGGCTATCAGGATACGCCGGGCATCTACAGCCAGGCGCAGATCGACGGTTGGCGAAAGGTGCCGGATGCCGTTCACGCCAAGGGCGGTCATATCTTCCTACAGCTCTGGCACGTTGGCAGGGTGTCGCATGTCGACCTGCAGCCGAATGGGCTGGCCCCAGTAGCGCCGTCGGCTGTGAAGGCCGAAACCAAGACATTCGTGAACACTGCTTTCGTCGACGTGTCGGTCCCTCGGGCGCTCGAACTGAACGAGATCGCAGGCATTGTCGATGATTTTCGCCGCGGTGCCGCCAATGCGATTGGCGCCGGTTTCGATGGTGTAGAGGTCCACGGCGCGAACGGCTACCTGCTCGACCAGTTCTCCAAGGACGGAGCCAACACCCGCACCGATGCCTACGGCGGGTCGATCGAAAACCGCGCCCGGCTGATGCTAGAGGTGACCGCTGCGGTCGCCGGGGAGGTTGGAGCCAATCGAACGGGGGTTCGGATTTCTCCAGTGTCGCCGGCAAACGGAGTGTCCGCAACCGATCCGCAGGCACAGTTCAACTACATCGTCGAGGAGCTCGACGAGCTCGGTATTGCCTATCTCCACGTCGTCGAAGGCGCGACGGGCGGGCCGCGCGATATTGCATCGTTCGACTTCGCGGCGCTTCGGCGCAAGTTCAAGAACACCTACCTCGCCAACAATGGTTACGATCTGGACCTCGCGACAGCTAGACTAAAGCAGGGCCAGGCAGACTTGCTTGCGTTCGGAAGGCCGTTCATCGCCAACCCGGATCTTGTCGAGCGCCTGAAGATCGGTGCGCCGCTGGCCAGCTTCAATCCGGCGACTCTCTACGGGGGTGGCGCGGCGGGCTACACCGACTACCCCGCCATAGCTGGGGCAGCCCGCTGACGATCATGGGGTCGCGCAGGCGCGGCTCCATTTCTTGCGTGTACGATCGGAGAGAAGATCCTGACGGCCATAAAACGCATCGGAGGAAGCAACATGACTCAGTCCAGCCCCGGCACCCAGACTTCTACAGAGGTTGCGCTTATTGTGGGCGGTGGCCCGGGCATCAGCGCGAGTTGCGCCAGGCTGTTCGCGGAAAACGAGATGCGTGTCGCCGTCGCAGCCAGGAATCCGGAAAAAGCCGTACTTGAGACTCTCGAACGGATGCATGGCGTGCGCCGATACGCCTGCGATGCAAGCGAACCGGCGGCCGTGGCAAGGCTGTTCGAGAATGTCGTTCAAGAGATCGGGACGCCAAGGCTTGTCGTGCATAACATCGACGGCCGCGTTCCCGGCATTTTCCGCAAGAGCGTTGTCGAAGCTGACCCGGTGATGGCGCTCGAGACACTTCGAAACGCGGCGTTCAGCGCGTTTCTGGTAGGGCAGCAGGCCGCTCGGCTGATGCTCGGAAACGAACCCGACGCCAACGGCGCGAGAGGAACGATCATTTTCACGAACGCCAGCGCGGCGCTCAAGGGCTTCCCGTCAAGTGGCGCATTTGCGATGGCATGTCATGCCAAGTCCGGACTCGCGCAAAGCATGGCAAGAGAACTGATGCCGCAGGGAATCCACGTGGCTAACGTGCCGATCGACGCCGCGATCGGCTGGACTCAGGAGGACGGGACCCGCGCGCACCGGCTGGCAGGAACGACGGTCGACGACAACATGGCTGACCCTGTCCATATAGCGAAGACCTATCTTCAGCTTCATCAGCAGCATCGGTCGACCTGGGCGTTCGAGGTCGTGCTGCGTCCGTGGGTCGAGAAATGGTGACATGCAGCTGCTTCGAGGCGGACCCGCGTAGCGCCTGATCGCGGTTCCCGGTTGCGAGCTTCTGTGCCAGCGTCGACGCGACGATTGATTTCACGCGCCGCGTTGATCGCCGGGACTGCGTTCCAAACGAAGCTCCGCCAGTGGATCTTATCCCACTGACCTGGCAAGTTAATTTTTGCACGGGATTCCGGCGGGCCCTTGGATGGCGCTCTTGGCGCAACCACTCTGGCAATGAGAGTCATTCGGAGGTTGATGCGAATGCGCTCGAAGAGCTTTGCGGGAACGGCGTGCTCGATCGCTGCCGTGCCCGATGCCGTCGGTGACCGTTGGGCCGTTCTGATTCTGTGCGATTTGTCAGTGGACAAGGGACACTGTCTGACATGCTTCTGGAGGCTAGACATCTAGCCTGCACAATCAGGCCGCGAGCAGCTATCCAGCGGAACATTCTGAATTCGAGAGAGAGTGGATGACCGAATCCGGTCATTGCCAACCTCGAAAGATGACGCTTGCATTGACGCCGCCGAAGCCGAATCCGTTCGAAATCGCATGCTCCATGGGCATGCGCCTGGCCTCGCGGCCCATGATGTCGACGCCGTCGGCCGCTGGGTCAACATTGTCGAGATTGAGAGTGGGCGGTGCCACCTGGTCTCTTAGCGCGAGGATCGTAAAGATCGCCTCGGCTCCCCCGGCTGCGCCGAGTAGATGACCGGTCGCTGATTTGGTGGCGCTCACGGCAATTTTTCCGTCGCGGCCGAACACGGCTTTGATCGCTTCCAGTTCGGAAACGTCTCCAACCGGCGTCGAGGTGGAATGGGCGTTGAGATGCTGGATATCGCCGGGCTTGAGATTGGCCTGGCGCAACGCGCTTTCCATGGCGCGGCGCGCGCCGTCGCCGTCCTCGGGTCCTGACGTGATGTGGTAGGCGTCAGCCGTCGTGCCATAGCCGACGATTTCCGCGAGCGGTTTGGCGCCGCGGCGGATCGCGTGCTCTAGCTCTTCAATGACGAGGATACCGGCACCTTCGCCCATGACGAAGCCATCGCGGTCGCGGTCGAAGGGCCGGGACGCACGCGCTGGCGTTTCGTTGAAGCCCGTCGAAAGGGCGCGGGCAGCGGCGAAGCCGCCGAGGCTGACCAGATCGATGCAGGCTTCCGAGCCACCGCAAATCGCAACGTCGGCTTCTCCGGTTCGGATCAGACGTGCAGCATCGCCGATCGCCTGTACGCTTGCGGCGCAGGCGGTGACCGGTGTACCGACCGGCCCCTTGAAGCCGTACCGGATCGAGACATGGCCGGCGGCCAGATTTGCGAGGAAGGACGGCACGGTGAATGGCGAGAGGCGCCTCACTCCGCGCTGATCGGTGGTGCGAACCGCCTCGACGATTGCCGGAAAGCCTCCGATGCCTGATGCGATCACGGTTGCCGTGCGCTGCATGGCATGCGCGTCTGAAGGGATCCACGCTGCCTGCGCAATGGCCTCGGATGTGGCGGCGAGGGCGAACAGGATGAAGCGATCCATCCTCCGCTGATCCTTGGGAGGAACGACCGGATCCGGATCGAAGCCTCCATCCGCGTCGTCGGCTTTCGTCGGGACGATTCCAGCGATGCGTGCGGGAAGGACAGAAGCCCATTCCGGGAGCGCGACAAGTCCTGAGCGGGCGGCGAGCAACCGGGACCATGCCAACCCACTGCCGCAGCCCAGTGGGGACACCAGCCCCAATCCCGTAACGACGATGCGACGCATGATCAGATGACCTTCGAGGTCGGCCTGGCTGATCCGGTTAAACCGGCAATCCCATTTGCTTCCCGAGGCTCTTGTCGAACATCCGTTCGGGGACGAAACGGCGCAGGACGCTCACCTGGCGTGCCATCTTGCCACGGATATATCGCAGACGCGGCGATTTGGTCGTCGCGGCTTCGAGGACTCGCTCGGCGACAATGTCGGGATTGTCGGCCGTCTTCATCACCTCGCGCATGACCGGCCGGCGAGCGGAAGGGAGAATGGCTCACGCCCGGTACCATGGGAAAGGGATCGAAGCCCGCTTCATCGCCGATATCGTGCTCCATGGCCATGATAACGATCTTGGCGAGATCGACAGCAGAGCCACCGCCGACGGCCACGACCAGATCGGCTTGTGCCTCCTTTGCATGAAGGGCGACCTCGGCGGCCTGCTTACGCGTCGTGTGCGGCGCAATTCCGTCGAAAGTTGCTGCATGTTTGTCCCCAAGCATACGCCGGATTTTCTCGATCTCGTCGGTCTTGGTGTTCAGGGTTCGGCTGATGATGAGGAAAACACGCGTTGCGTTGAGCTGCTCCGCCTCTTCCTTGACGGCCTCAGACGCGGCTTTGCCATAGATGACGCGATCAATTGCCGGAAAGTTGTGTGAACCAGCCTTGCGCATTTCTTGCCCTCCCATTGGAGCGGTGGCCGAAGCCGAGAAGTCGCCGATATATGATAAACTTCACTCAATTTCGATTCAGGATCACCGCACGGCCTTTGAAGCTTTCGCAAGCGGTGGCGAAGAGAACTAGATCGCGAACAGCGACGTTCACGCTTGCAATTGATGAACACGGTCATCCGTCGACCCAGCCGTCGCCGTCCGGGACGTGAGCCGAAGACCTTCAACTTCGCGCTCGAGCTTTGCGACACGATCTTCCAGCAGGAACATGTACTCGCTGCGCGGGTCGTCCATGTCTAGAGCTTCAGCCCAGTCATTCAAGTTCTGCCAAAAGCGCTTGAACATGGTTACGCACTCCTGTGTTTGATCATTGCCGTCATTCTGTCGCCAAGATTACGCGAGCCACCTCCGACGGATCCTCGACGGAGGCCCGCGCTTTTTCGATACGCGCTCCTCCAGGAGTTAAGCGTCCATAATTCTTTTCATCGTGGCCCTTTGCATTGATCGCGGCGTCAGACGATTTGAAAAGGCCGCCATCTTGTTCGACAGGCCCGCGACCACCAAAGCCTTTCCTTGCAAGAGCGCGCGAATACCGCTCGCGGCGACCGGACGCGGCTTCATGGTAAGGAGGCGCAGCAAGGCCGATGTGGTTGCGCCGGCTGCCGCATCGAAACCCGTCGCGGTGTGCCCCGGGCAGAGACTGGTAACGACCACACCATGCGGGCGGAGTTCGTCATGCAGGGCCTCGCCAAGGGCGAGCACATAAGCCTTGGTCGCCGCATAAGCCGCGTAGCTGGGAACGGCTTGGAAGGCCAGGAGGCTGGCGACGAGAAGTATATGTCCAGATCGCCGCCTAGCCATATCGCGGCCGAAAAGATAGGTCAGCTCTGTGAGCGTCGTGATGTTGAGCTGGATCATGTTCGCGGTGCGCTCGATCGGCGTTTCCAATAAATCGCCGTGCAAGCCGTATCCGGCATTGTTCAGCAAGATGTCGATCGCCACCGACCTCGCGTCGAGACTGCTTTTCAGGCGGCTGGCCGCGCCCGGCGAGGCAAGATCGATCGCCTCGACCAGCACATCCACCCCGTATTTGCGGCGGAGATCGGACGCAAGTTTTTCCATCGACGCCTGCCGTCGGGCCGCCAACACGAGGTTGACTTTCTGCGCGGCCACTAGATCTGCGAATTCAAGGCCGAGGCCACTCGACGCCCCCGTGATCAGAGCCCATTTTCCGGCGAAGCTGTTCGTTATTTCTTTCGACATCGCTCTCTTCCTCATCTATTTGATCAGCGAATGGGGCTCGGCCACATTCTCAATCAGAACGCCGGCCCATCCTTTCGATCGGCGACGGCTTCGCGAACCTGTTCGGCCGCCGCATTCAGAAAGGCCTGAGCGAGATCGGGGTCGTTGACAACGCGTGATAGCGTCACCGCACCGACCATCGTTGAGAGAACGGCCATCGCCTTCCCACTGAACTCCTCGCCACTGGTCTCGGTAATCAAGCGGCCGAGCACTTCGAGATATGCCTTGATCCCCGCTTCGAATGCCGCTTTCACGTCGGCCCCCTGTCGGGCGGCATCTGAGCCGAGCGCCACGACTGGGCAGCCGTCCATCTTTTCCTCGCGATGGTCGCCACTGAGGTAAAACGCGAGCACCGCGCCGAGTGGGTCGTCGGGATTTGCAGCGGCCGCGTCCGACCATCGGCCGGAAGCGCTCTCCAATGCGCGCCTGGACGCCTCGACCGCTAGGTCCTCTTTTGACGCGAACTGTTTGTAGAAGGCGCCTTGGGTTAGCCCGGCCCCCTCCATCAGATCCTTGAGCCCGATGCCATCAAAGCCGCGCTCCCTGAAGAGGCGACTTGCCACATTGATCACGGTTTGGCGGTTCTCCGCGGCTTGGATGCGACTTACCCGCATCGTGGACCTCCATTTGGATTTCGTTCGAACTCTATATCAAATATAGAGTGCGAACGCAATCTATCAAGTGAACGTCTTGGTTTTGGCATCCGGGGGCCGAAACGTCCGGCCCTTCCTGAATAACGTTCTCGTGAGCAGTTCAATTTAGATTGCGATCGACCTCTAACATAATTATAGAGTTCAAGCGTAATCTAATCGGAATGGAGATGGCGATGAGAATGAGCAGACTTGTGGTCCTGGGAGGTGTCCTGATCGCGGCGTCCGGAGCAGCCGTTTTCGCCACTCTTGTGATTCCCGCCCGAGAAGCCTCCGCGGCGCGTGATCCCAGGCAGGAACCGCCGATGGTCAGACTGAAAACGGCCGCGCGGGTTACCGGCTCCGAACGAGGTTTCACGGGCACCATAGGCGCGAGGGTGGAAAGCAATCTTGGCTTTCGCGTTGCCGGTAAGATCGTCGAGCGACTTGTGAACGTCGGCGAGCAGGTCAAAGCCGGGCAGCCGCTGATGCGGATCGACGAAACCGACCTTCGACTTGCGCTGACGGCGAAACGCAACGCGGTTGCCGCTGCGCGCGCAATTGTCGTTCAGACCGACGCGGACGAGCGGCGATACGCCAACCTGGTCAACGACGGCTGGACTTCCCGACAGCGCTATGAGCAGGCGAAGGCCGCGTCGGATACAGCGAACGCGCAACTCGCCGCCGTCGAAGCCGAAGCGCGGGTCGCCGAGAACCAGGCGACCTATTCCGTTCTGGTGGCGGATGCGGACGGAACGGTCATGCAAACCCTTGGCGAGCCGGGACAAGTGGTCGCTGCCGGCCAGACCGTGGTCCGACTGGCCCAGGCCGGTCCTCGCGAAGCGGTGGTCGCGCTTCCCGAAACGATCCGACCGGCGATCGGCTCGTTGGCCGAGGCTACCCTCTATGGAAGTGATGGACAGCGCTATACGGCGCATCTGCGGCAGCTGTCGGATTCCGCCGATGCCCAGACCCGCACCTATGAGGCCCGCTATGTGCTTGACGGTGAGGCCGCGGCGGCACCGCTTGGCGCAACGGTCACCATTCGGCTGGCAAGCGAAACAAGTGAGCCCGAAGTCCAGGTGCCGCTCGGAGCCGTGCTTGATGACGGCCGGAGGACCGGCGTTTGGGTCTTCGACAGCGCTAGCTCGACCGTACACTTTCGACTTACCAAGCTTGTTCGCATGACCAGCGAGGCGGCCGTGCTCTCCGGACTGCGCTCCGGTGACCAGGTCGTTTCGCTCGGCGCGCACCTTCTGCATGAGGGCGAGCGCGTCAGGACTGCATCCGAAAGCAGGGGGGCCTGATGAGCCTCAATCTTTCCGCGCTCGCCGTTCGCGAACGGGCGATCACCCTGTTCTTCATCCTCCTGCTGGCGGCTGCGGGCGCTTACGCCTTCGTCATGCTCGGGCGGGCGGAGGACCCCTCCTTCACCATCAAGACCCTGACGGTCACGACCGTATGGCCGGGGGCGACGGCGCGCGAGATGCAGGACCTCGTCGCCGAACCCTTGGAGAAGCGGCTTCAGGAGCTGACCTGGTACGACCGGGTAGAGACGACCACACGGCCAGGTTACGCCTATATGACGGTGACGCTGAAGGACAGCACACCGCCCTCGAGCGTGCAGGAGGAGTTCTATCAGGCCCGCAAGAAGCTCGGGGATGAGGCGCGCAACCTGCCGTCCGGTGTGCTTGGCCCCTTCGTCAACGACGAATATTCGGACGTCAGCTTCGCCCTTTATGCCCTCAAGGCGAAGGGCATGCCGATGCGTGAGCTCGCCAGGAAAGCCGAGTTGATCCGCCAGGACCTCCTGCACGTGCCCGGCGTCAAGAAGATCAACATCCTCGGTGAACGTCCCGAACAGATCTTCGTCGATTTTTCCTATGCCAAATCGGCAACCCTCGGCGTATCGGCACAGGATATCATTGCCGCCTTGCAGCGACAGAACACGGTCACACCGGCCGGCTCGATCGACACAAGGGGCCCACAGGTCTTCATCCGCGTCAACGGTGCTTATGACAGCACCCAGACGATCGCCGACACGCCGATTGTCGCTGCGGGGCGGATGCTGAAGCTCTCCGACATCGCCGATGTCCGCCGCGGTTACGAGGATCCTCCGACCTACCTCATCCGACACCAGGGTGAGCCCGCCATCTTGCTCGGGGTCGTCATGCAGGAGGGCTGGAATGGTCTCGCGCTCGGCAAGGCGCTGGAGGGGAGGTCCGCAGCTATTGCGCGCACGCTGCCACTCGGCATCACGCTCAACAAGGTGACCGATCAGGCCGTCAACATCACCTCGGCGGTTGACGAGTTCATGCTGAAGTTCGCGATGGCGCTTGGCGTGGTGCTGCTGGTGAGCCTGCTCAGCCTCGGCTGGCGCGTCGGTATCGTCGTCGCGGCGGCCGTCCCTCTGACGCTTGCCGTCGTGTTCTTGATCATGCTGGAAACCGGCCGGTTCTTCGACCGCATCACGCTCGGCGCCCTCATCCTGGCGCTTGGCCTTCTTGTCGACGACGCCATTATCGCGATCGAGGTGATGGTGGTGAAAATGGAAGAGGGCATGGACCGTATCAAGGCGGCGGCCTATGCGTGGAGCCACACTGCGGCGCCGATGCTGTCCGGAACACTGGTCACGATCGCCGGATTCCTGCCGGTGGGGTTCGCGCGCTCGACGGCTGGCGAATACGCCGGCAACATCTTCTGGGTGGTGGGGTTCGCCCTCATCGTCTCCTGGATCGTCGCGGTGGTGTTCACGCCATATCTCGGCGTCAAGATGCTGCCCGCGATCAAACCGGTCGAAGGCGGTCACCACGCGATCTACGACACACCGAATTATCGACGCTTGCGCGGGCTCATCACCTTCGCCGTGCGGCACAAGTTCGTAACCTGCGGCATCGTCGGTATCGCGTTCGCGCTTTCCGTCATCGGCATGGGTGGCGTCAAACAGCAGTTCTTCCCGACCTCCGACCGTCCCGAAGTGCTAGTGGAGGTTCGCCTGCCGGAAGGCACCAGCATCGAGACGACGACCGCCACAGTCGAGAAGCTCGAACGTTGGCTGCACGATCAGCCCGAGGCCAAGATCGTCACGAGCTATGTCGGTCAGGGCGCCCCCCGCTTCTTCTTCGCGATGGCGCCGGAACTGCCCGATCCCGCCTTCGCCAAGATCGTCGTGTTGACGCCGGACGCCGAGGCGCGCGAGGCGTTGAAGCACCGGCTCCGAGCGGCGGTCTCACAGGGGCTTGCGCCTGAGTCCTATGTGCGCGTCACCCAGCTTGTGTTCGGACCCTACACGCCGTTCCCGGTCGAGTTTCGGGTCATGGGACCTGATCCCGCGCAATTGTCCGCCCTCTCTGAAAAGGCCCTCGGCATCATGCGGGGCGTTCCGGACGTGCGGCAAGCGAACCGCGACTGGGGTGGTCGCACGCCCGTGCTTCGCTTCATCCCCGATCAGGATCGGCTGAACCTCATCGGCCTGTCGCCTGCGGAGATGAGCCAGCAGCTCCAGCTTCTTCTCACCGGCATCGGCGTCACGCAGGTTCGCGAGGACATCCGCAATGTTCCCGTCGTCATGCGCAGCGCCGGCGGCGAGCGGCTCGACCCGACGCGGCTGGCGGACTTCTCACTGATGAGCCGGCAGGGCCGACAGGTCCCGCTCTCCCAGATCGGTCATTCGGAAATCCGTCTGGAATACCCCATCATGAAGCGCCGCGATCGCACACCGGTCATCACGATCCGCTCGGACATCAATGAGGCGACGCAGCCTCCAGAGGTCTCCAAGGAAATCATGAAAGCCCTTCAGCCGCTGATCGCCTCCCTTCCGGCCGGCTACCGCGTCGAAATGGGCGGATCGATCGAGGAGGCCGCCAAGGCCAACACGGCGCTGGTCAAGGTTTTCCCGGCCATGATCGCCGCCATGCTGATCGTCATCATGCTGCAGGTACGATCCTTCTCGACGATGGCCATGGTCATGGTGACGGCGCCGCTCGGTCTCGTCGGCGTCGTCCCTATGTTGCTCGCCTTCAACCAGCCCTTCGGATTCAACGCGATTCTGGGCCTGATAGGACTGGCCGGCATCCTGATGCGCAATACGCTGATCCTGACCGAACAGATCAAGGAAAACCTCGCTGCTGGCCTTGACGCCTATCACGCCGTCATCGAAGCCACCGTGCAACGCACGAGGCCCGTGATCCTGACCGCGCTTGCCGCCGTGCTCGCCTTCATCCCCCTCACGCACTCCGTCTTCTGGGGATCGATGGCATACACGTTGATCGGCGGCACGGCGGTCGGCACGGCGCTGATCCTGCTGTTCCTTCCTGCGCTCTATGCCGCGTGGTTCCGGATCAAGCCGACTGAACATAAGCTCCATGAGAATTCGACGGAGGAACCGGAATTACGACCAGCATTGGCTGCCGAATAGAGCTCCGTCAATTCGATGGACCGTCCAGTCCGAACGGGAAAAGACTCCGACGAGGTGCGCGCGAGAATCCTAGAAGCGGCGGAGAAACAGTTTCGCCGCGCCGGTTATCATCGGACTTCGATAGCCGACATCGCCGCCGAACTCGGCATGAGCCCGGCGAACATCTACCGTTTCTTTCCCTCGAGGGATGCGATCAACGAGTCCATCTGCGAGCGTGTTGTGAACGAGGTTGCCGACATCGCCTATGCGATCGCACGCGCCAACCATGGAGAAACTTGACCAACTCCTGACCGCTGTTCACCACCAAGATGATGTTGGTCAAGGCAAGGCCTATGCACGAGTTGATCGTCGCCGGCACGCAGGAGAACTGGCCGATTATCAAGGTGCATATCGAGCGGATGGTGACGATCTTAGAGGCGATCATACGCGAGGGCGTCGAAGCGGGCGAGTTCGACGTCGAGGATGCCGCAGAAGCCGCGCGAGCGGTCAGATCCGCGTTCATGCCGTTCCTCCATCCGATTCTGATCGAGCACTGCGTTCAACACGGCGAAAACACCGAAGCAGGTCTGCGCGACCAGATTCGCTTTATCCTGAGAGCTCTGGGCAAGTCCGGCTAGCAGTGTGCTGTATTCAGGCCCGATGCATTCGCCCGTCCGGGGCTGGATCTAGTTGCGCTCCCGTCTACTAAGTAAATACCGCTGCGGAATAGTGGATTAGCGTGTAGCGGAGCCCTACTACTCTTTCTTACTCCATCCCACACACGGAAGTTTGAGTGCAGGCGGGGATTGGCCAATTGCTGGTAGAGAGGACCGTAGGTGCCCGCGTGCTGAGAGGAAAAACATCTTCCACATCAATGAGGATTGACTGACACTCTCTCCGCCATTTGCACGATTTTGTACGCCAAACTGCGATTTCCTGCGATTTCGCGCGACAGCATTCGCGAAGTGCCCTGACGCTCGCGCGGGACACCAAGAAGCAGGAATTGGTGACCTCAAAACAATCGGCCGGTCCAGATCTCAGATCGCGGCCAGTCAGGCCGGACCATTTCGAACATGGTTTCAGGCGTCATCTCGAAATGGTCTCCGCGACGCACCGCGCGTGCGATCGGTCACGCGAGCGCGGTGTCGTAGACGCGATCCCTGATGAATGCTTTGTGGATATGGACGGCGACGACTTCGCCGAACGTCAGCCAAGCTTCGGCGTCTCGCCAAGCAGGCCGAGGAAGCGCGGGCTGAACGACAAGCCGCCGAGCCGGCTCCGCAGTACACGCGACGGAGCCCGCCGAATCGCGCTATGTCACAGGGAATTACCGCCGAGCCCTGATTGGCCTAACCGACGGGAGCGCCGTGCCGGCGGCCATCGTAATCCAGATCACAGTCACGTTTGGAGAAGCGGCAAATCATTGTTATACTTTTGTTATCTTAGATTGGGGGATGATCCATGCGCTTGACACACGTTGCCGTTGTGGCGACTGCGGTCGCGACGCTGGCTGCGCCTGCGTTGGCTGGCGGCGTGCCGCCGCAGGCCATGAACAAGACCATCACCCTTTCCTATTCCGCGACGGGCGAGGCCAAAGATTCAGATGGAAGGACCCATGGCTTCAGTACCCAGATATCCGTCATGATCTACGTCTCGCGCGCCGGCCGCCTGTTTTTTCGCAAGCGGATCGTGAACGGCCGCTACAGTCGCGGCAAGGATATTGCGCCCGGCGAAGGGCGCGGAAGCGCCAGCTTCCAGGGCAACCGCCTGATCGGTGTCATGCCCTTCGAGACCGGCGCGCGCCAGATGACCGTGACCTTCGATCCTGACTTCTCGAGCTGTACGCTGAGCGTCATCGAGGGCCATTCAGCCGGCGGCGTGATCCGCCGCATTGGGCCCGACGGCATGATGCATGAAGTCACCTCGGCCAGCACATCATCGCCGAGCTGCTCGATCCAGAGCGGGAACGGGTTCGCGAACTAGTGGTCAGCGATTCGAGTCCCTGATCGTCGGCGCCATACGCCCTATGGCAGGGCCCATCGAAATCGCACCATGTCACAGGATTGCCACTGAGGCCTGAGGACTCTGGCAGGCTAGGGCTGCACCCGCAGCTTTCGTGATCCAGATCACAGCCGTGTTTGAAGAAACTGTAAATCATTGTTATGCTTTTGTTATCTGGGATTGGGGTGTGCTCCATGCGCTTCAGACACCTTGTTGCGGCGACTGTGGCTGCGACGCTGGTTGCTCCTGCATTTGCGGGCGGCGTGCCATCGCAGGTCATGAACAACACAATCACGATTTCCTTCGCCACGAGCGGAATGGACAAATCGCCGGGCGGAAAATCTCACGGTTTCAGTGTGGCGGTATACCACACCATCTATGTGAGCAGTGCCGGCCGTCTGTTCAGGTGCTACCGGGCCACGACCGGACGCTACAGCACCGGCGGCGATTTTGCGCCGGGCGCAGCCGGCGGAAGCTTCAGCTTCCAGAGGAATCGTCTCGTCGGCATCATTCCTTGGGCCACCGGCGCACGCCAGATCATCGTGACTTTCGACTCCAGCTTTTCCAGCTGCCCCGCAAGCACAATCGAAGGCCGCTTGGCCGGCGTGATCCGCCGCCAGGGGATCGACAGGAAGGTGTGTGAAGTTAGCGAAGTGACCAGCTCCAAGCCGATCTGCTCGATCCAGAGCGGAAATGCATTCGTAAGCTAAACCGTTGCATCGGAGACCAAGGGTGCGATCTTCATTTCTCATCATCCTGGCTTTGCTCTCCTGCCTCGCTGCCGGTCCGGCCCTGGCGGAGAAGCGGATCGCACTCGTCGTAGGCATGTCCGAATACCGGCAAGTGCCGCAGCTGCCCAACCCGACGCGGGACGCCGACGCCATGACGGAACTGTTCCGCAAGGCCGGCTTCGATGTGGTCGAGAGCAAGCGCGATCTTGGCATCGCCGGCCTTCGTAGCGCCCTTCGGGAGTTTGCAAAAGCAGCGCAGGGCGCCGATATTGCTGTGGTCTATTACGCCGGCCACGGCATGGAGGTCGACGGCGTCAATTATCTCATCCCGGTTGACGCGAAGCTCGCGAGCGATTTCGACATCGAGGATGAGACCATTTCGCTCGATCGCGTGCTGCAGGCGCTCGGCCCGGTCAAGCGGCTCAAGCTCGTGATCCTCGATGCGTGCCGCGACGATCCCTTCGCTAACACCATGAAGCGCACGCTTGCGAGCCGCGCGATCGGGCGCGGCCTCGCCAAGGTGGAGCCGACGACGTCCGACACCCTGGTCGCGTTTGCCGCCAAGGCCGGCGCGGTCGCAAGTGACGGCGACGGACAAAACAGCCCATTCGCCACCGCGCTCATGAAGCATATCATCGAGCCCGGGCTCGATCTTCGCATCGCCTTCGGCCGCGTTCGTGACGACGTGCTCAAGGCGACCAACAATCGCCAGGAGCCGTTCGTCTATGGATCGCTCGGCGGCGACGCCATGGCGCTGGTGCCGGCGCTGGCAAAGCCCGCAGCTGCCGAGGGAGAAGCGCGCGTCGACTACGAACTGGCCGCGCAGGTCGGAACCAGGGAGGCCTGGGATTCCTTCCTCGGCAAGCACCCGGCCGGCTTTCTTGCCGATCTCGCGCGCGAGCAGAACGCCAAGATCGCGGCCGCCCAGCAAAGCCGCGACAAGGCCGACCAGGCGCAGCGCGAGGCCGAGACGTTGGCGGCGCAGAAGACCGGCGAATTCAGAAAGCAGCTTGAAGAGCAAAGCGCGCGCCAGGCCGCCGAGGCCAGGAAGAAGCTGTCCGAAGAGGCCAAGCGCGAGCTCGAGGAAGCGCGGCAACAGATCGCCGAAGAGGCCAAGAAGGAGCTCGACGACGCGAAGCAACAGCTGGCACTGGCCCAGCAGCAGGCCGAGGCCGCCCGCCAGCAGGTCGAGCAGGTGAGGGCGCAGGCGGCGGCCGACGCCAAGCGCCAGGTCGAGCAGGCGCGGCACGAGGCCAGTCAGCAGCCGAGCAAGGTGGCCACGCTGACGCCGACTGAGTCGGCTGCGCCTACGCCCCTACCAGCGCCGGAATTGGACCCCACCGACATCGCACGCCTGCTGCAGGCGCATTTGAAGCGCGTCGGCTGCTATGGCGGCAGCGCCGACGGCAAATGGGACGACACGTCGCAAAAGGCGCTCGGACTATTCAATGACAACGCCCGGACCAAAATAAACGTCAAGGTGGCAAGCCTTGACGCGCTGGATGCCGTCCGCAGCAAGACCGATCGCGTCTGCCCGCTATTCTGCCCGAAGGGCGAGCGCGCGGACGGCGATCACTGCGTCCACATCGGTTGCAGCAGCGGCTTCTTTCTCAACGCCAGCGGTGCCTGCGAGAAGCGCGCCGAGCCTGCGCCAAGGCCGAAGGCCGTGATGCGCCAGGACTCGGCACACTCGGCGCCCTCGCGCGGGGGCGGAAAGTGCTTCTCGTTCAATGGAAAGCAGTACTGCGAATAGGAGGTCGCGTATTCGGTTCAACGTATCTCGACATGCCTTGGCGAAAGCCGCGCCCATGCACTGCTGCACCTCGCCCGGCACGCTATACCCGCGCATGATGGTGCGGCTGTCGCGCAGGCCACAGGCCTCGCGCTGCACCGCAAACATCCAGAGCGCGTGGCCGGCCTCCGTCACCAGCGTGCGCCGCGCCTGCCGCGCTAAAGGCTCAGTGCACGACAGGCCCCGAGCGCCGCATCAGGCGTCATCTCGAAATAGTCTCCGCGACGGCGCGCGCGTGCGATCGGTCGCGCATAAGTGCCAAGCCCCCTCGGTAGTTTATCAAGCGCGGTTTGGTATGCGCCTATGGAGGTCGAACGGTTGTTCGGATGTAAGGTCAGCGAAGTCTCCGGAACACGAGTTCCAGGCTACGGTGTGGTCTCAACGTACTCATAGAAGGGAACCTCTTTTCCGTCCACCGTAACCGCGACGTTCCGCAATTCGACGCTCGAGTCCAAGGCGTAGTTGGGTTTGGAGTAAGGGCTTAGTTGGGCTGCCACGCGAGTTGGGCGAGAACAACTTTGCCCCGCCTATACGGGCACCCTGGTATTGCCGTCGCGGCCATAGAGGTCTTTCACCATGCTGTCCACGGACGCGGCTGTCAGCCAGGAGCCGTGCCTAAGGTGACAGATTGACTGTGAATTTGGCGGCGCCTCTCTCAGCCGTTCGCTTCTTCGTCCCTCACACGATATGGAAATCGCTCGCGTGCAAACTGGATAACAAGACATGCTCGAGCGTTATCGAACTCGCCGCATCTAAGGTAATCACCGTGTCCTGGCCGACCTGCTGCACATGGCTTTGCAAGGACGCGAAATCAGCGACAAGCCCATGATCCAGCTGGATGATGTCGTTATTTGGATTGAAGTCGGTAATCGTGTCCTTGCCGAGGCCAGGCGCAAATACGAACGTATCCGGACCGTTGCCCCCGGTCATGACCGTATTTCCGGTTCCTGCGATGAGCCGGTCCTCGCCATTTCCCCCGATCAACGTGCTGTTGGAGGTACCGCCGACCAAGACATCCCTGCCATTGCCGCCGTCGAGCGTTTCCTGACCGGCTGTTGTGGCGAGGTAGTGCTGGCCTTGATCGAACAACGTGATTGTCAGCGTGCTGGTGCTGGTGCTGGTGTGGCCGTGGCCATCGCTCGCGGTGTAGCTGAAGATATCCTGTGGCACGATGTCTGCGGGCAACGCTCCGTGCTCTGAGTTGGCGCTATAGCTGTAGCTACCGTCATCGTTCAGGGCGAGCGTTCCATATTCACCGACAATCGCGTGTCCGACGTTGGTCGCGGACCCGTTGACCGCGCTGACCGAGAGCGAATCGCCGTCGGAGTCGCTGTCGTTGGCGAGCACGCCGTGCTGGGCATCGACGCTGATGCTGGAGCGCTTCTCCACGCCGGCAAAATCAGCAGCGGCTACCGGTGGCTGATCCACGACCATGGAAATATCGGTACCGCCAGCCCCGTCATCGCTGGTCACGAATTTGACGTCGGAATAGTTGGCGAGGGGATCGAGCTGGAGGTAGTAGGGCCCTCCGAGACTATTGACCTCCAAAACATTCTGATGTGGCCCGCTTAACAACGTGGCCGTCCCGTCGAGCAAAAATCGAAGGTCGATGACGTCGCCGAAAGTAAACCCGTCAATCGTGTTACGGCCGTTTCCGATATCCAGGCCGTTGATGACATTGCCGGGCAGAAAAACGTCATTGTCGATCTGCAGAACTGTCGGAATGGACAAGTCGTCGTTGGTTTCAAGCAGAATGTTGCCGGTGCCGCCGAGACCGGCGTCATTCAATTCGAGCGTTGCATGTGGATCAATGACCATCGAGCCAGTGCCTGTGATGACACCTTGCATTGTCAGGTGGTCCGCGACGGAAGCCTCGATCCAACCGTTGTTGATGATGGAAGCTGCGTAAATGCTGTCGCTGCCGCCATCAGCCACGACGGAGGACGATTGATCAAGTTGAAATACGGTGTTCTCGCTGCCCTGCGTCCCATGGATGTCGACGTGGAAGCCAATTCGCTGGCCGCTGAACTCCAGGGTTGAGTTGCTGTCGATCAGCAAGCTGCCAATGTTCTGCTCGATGCTGCTGTTGATTTTTAGAACGCCGCCCAGTGCTTCCACATCGCCCCCTGCGAGCACAAGCGCGCCGTCGTCGATGGTGACGGAGCCATTACCGGAGAGGCTACCATCATAGACAAAAATGTCGTTGTGGAGCTCGAGCGCGGCACCATTTTCCAGCACATAACCGCCGCCGACGCTGGAAAGGTACAGGCTCCCTGCGATGTGCTGCGTTCCGCCCGACTGGGTGACGGTGCTCGCTTGCCCGCCGACGATTTCATCTGTGGTGTCGATTTCGCCGGCAGTAAGCGTGAGAGTTCCGCTCCCGAGGCCACCGACCGTGAGGACGTTGGTGACCACAACGCCACCATCGACCGTCATTGAGCCGTGGCTGCCGACGTTGGCGCCAAGCTCAATGCCGGTTTCGGAATGAAGTTGCGCGCCATCCTCGATGGTGAAAGCGCCGGCCCCATCGAGGCCGACCACGACGCCCGTGTGCGACGGAAACAGCGTCCCGGTGCTGTGAACGATTGTGCCGTTGCCGGTAATGGTTATCTCGCCCGCGCCGTCCTCGCCAACGATCAGCGCCGTCGTCTCGATATCGGCGCCGCTTCCGACCATCAGCGCGCCTTCAGCGCCGGTATTGCCACCGAGCACCATGGGGCCGCCTTCCAACCTCGCCTGGTCAGTGACGGCAAGTTCAGCGGCACCGACTGCGCCGACCACGACCGCGGCATTGAAGAATTGATCGGGATCCGAAAATTGGTCGTAATTGGCTTGCACAATCGTGCCCGCACCGGAAATCTGTACCGCCGCCAGACTGCCGGTTTGAGTTGCCGGATCGCCGCTTTGCGTCGCCATCAGGATGCGATTGGCGCTGACATGGGCGCCGGCCTCGATCCGGACGAGCGCACTGCCGCCGTTGCCCAGCACCATATTGTCGGCGACCGAGAGATTTGATTGCCCGCCCTCAATATCGACGGTCCCGTGCCCCGCCGCGTTGACCCCGACACGGACAAAATTCGTCGAAATGCTCCCGCCGTTCTGCACGACAAGGGTGCCGCTGCCGCTCACTCCGACATTGATCACTCCGGCGTTGCCTAGGCCCGAGGCGCTGAGCCCTCCGCCAATCACTTCGAGGGAGCCGTGTCCGTCGGCGTGCACCCCGAGATTAATCGGACCCGAGATATTGGCGCTGGCGTTTTGAATGTTGACTTCGCCGCTGCCATCGATCCCAACGGTCAGAAAATGCGCTTCCAAGGTGGCGCCGTTATGCAATAAATAATTGCCCGATGAACCCTGGTTGACCGAGAACACCACTCCGCCTTGCACGGCATTGTCGCCGCCACCTTGATCGAAATGGCCGTTACCGGAAAAGCCAATGACTTCATTGCCTCCGACAGACAACGTTCCGCCGGTCAAGTCATAGGTGCCGGACGAGCCCTGCTGATTGCCGAGCGTCAGAGTAGCGGCGACCGAATTGCTGCCTCCCGACTGGGAGAGCTCGCCTGCCGATGCGTCGCCGATGGTCTCCAGACCCGCGGTCAGGCTACCCGCTGCCAGGAAATATGCGCCGCTATTGCCGACGGAGGGGCCGCCGCCCTGGCCGAGCCAAAGTTGGCCGGCGACCGAGTTCGATCCGCCATTCTGACGAAAGACGCCACTGCCGGTTCCGGCGATGACTTCGTAGGACGCAGATACGGTCCCGCCGTTGAGACCGTAACTGCCATTGGTGACGTAGCCGACCAGTAGTCCGGTGTTGACCGTAACCGAGCCGTTGTCCTGAACGAATTGACCCGGTCCATCCATCCCGCCAACGTCCAGGTTCCCTGGGTTCGAGCCGGTGTTGACCGTGATGGTGCCATTTTCGAAGTGGGTAAAGCCCGCAACGCTGAACTCGCTTGAGACGTAAATCGAGACATTCGTCAGTTCAATGGAATTGAAAAATTCGACACCCGCGACATCCAGCGATCCATAGAGGCTGAGAGCTGCACCGGGCGGCAAGAGCCCTTCCGCGGCGAGCTTTCCGCTATCGATAACGACAGTATCGTTGGGACCTGGCGTTACATTCGCTGACCAATTGTTTGGGTTCGAAAGGTCGTTATTGCCGCCCAAAAGCGTGAAAGAATAGTATCCCATTGGTGATCCTTCCAAACTGTCATGCGTTCTGCGCGTCGACGCTCTTCGCGCCCGCCGCCGCAAAGGCTCGAACGAGCTTGCCCGAGAGTGACGCCAGCAAGGTCGGTGGGGAAACCTTGCTATCCGGATTCACTTGAATGTCGCCGCCTGCTATCTCGACCGTGTGGGCTTGCGGCATCGCCAGATTGCCGCCGGGGCGGCAGCAAGTCTTTCAGAATTCCTTTATTTTCCTTTCAGATCGGATTGGCCTGAGGAGCCTGTGTCCATCTAAAGTGGCCCTATCCAGAAAGCCTAAATCTGTGACATTTCTGGGTATTGGCGAGGGAATCTATGGGACGTGCTGCCCTTTGATCTACCATTTTGCCGAGTGTGCTCTTGACGTGATGCGGCGCGAGTTGCGCCGCAGCAACGAACTCTGCCATGTCGAGCCTCAGGTGCTCGATTTGCTTGTTTTCCTGGTCGAGAATCGTGATCACGTCGTCGGACGCCTCGAGATATTCGAGGCAGTTTGGCGTGGTCGCATCGTCTCGGATTCGGTTCTGAGCACCCGCATCAATGCCTTGCGTGCAGCGATCGGCGACAATGGCACAGAACAGCGATTGGTCCGAACGGTGCACGGCAAGGGCTTCCGCTTCGTGGGCGAGGTTCGAAGCCGATCCGCCGCGGCTTCCGAGCCTGCCCCGGTGATCGCTTTGCGCGCGGCGCCGCCGATCAATGGCTCACCTACAGTTCTTGTTGCCCCGTTTGGAGTTATAGGTCACGACACATGCGACAAGACATTTGCGGAGGGTCTCACCGAAGAACTCATCACCGCCCTCGCACGCGTCGGTTGGTTTTCAGTAGTTGTCCGGCAGGTTGAGACCGGTCGGGAGTCCCCCTACGCTGAACTGGGTCCCGACATGAATAGACCCGGCTGGGCTTATACACTCAGAGGTGTCGTCCAACGGATCGACGGTCGCATTCGCGTTTCCGTGCGCCTCATCGATGCCAGCACAAACCATCAGTCGTGGGCCGAGCGGTACGATCGCGACGTTAGCGACGCGTTTGCAATTCAGGACGACGTCGCAGAGAAAGTGGCGGCAACGCTCAGCAGTCAGCTTTATGCTGCCGAGAATAGGCGCGTAAAACTAAAAACGAGTGAGAACCTGGCCGCATGGGACTGCATCGTCCGCGCCCTATCGCTGATGAATTCGCGCCAGCGGCGTCACATCGCGACAGCGCAGGCGCTACTGAAGAGGGCTATTGCTATCGATCCCAAATGCGCTGCGGCGCATAGCTTGCTGTCGTTTTTCATCACCTTGGGTGTTCATCTTGGCTGGCATTCGCGTAAGGTGATGAAGCCGGTCGCCCTTAGGGCGGCGCGACAGGCTCTCGCGTTGGACGAAGAAGAACCGTGGGGGCATGTTGCCTTGGGATACGCAACGCTTCAGGTTCTCAATGATCCTGAAGAAGCGATCGATATTTTTTCGCGTGCGTTGGAACTCAGTCAGAACCTGGCTGTCGCGCACTACTTCACTGCGCTCGCGTCAACGTATGTAGGCAAGATCGAGGATGCTTTTGTTCATGCCGAGAAGGCTGAACGGCTTCAAATGCATGATCTCCTCGCGCGCGGCAATGCTGGAGCGCACGATAATGTCCGAGCGACAGCAAGCTTTGTCGCCGGTCGATACCGAGACGGGATAACATTTGCTCGCAAAGCGATCCATCAGAGCCCAAGACAAGTCCCGGCCTATCGGCAACTCGTCTTGAATTATGCTTTCTCCGGAGACATGCGGCGAGCAACGGACGCGCTTGCAACGATCAGACGGCTGGCGCCCCGAGTGCAGCAGTGGCTTGAGGAGACGCAATCAATGTGGAGTAACCACGCAAATTACAAAAAATATTGCGAAGCGTTTCGGATGGCCGGCTTGAAGTAGCGGGTGGTGATCAGTCACCTTTCTTGCGCCATGCGCGTAACGCAGCGGCCTACCGCGCGAGCGGTTTAGATGCTATGGGCGGCGCGGCGAGCCGATGGCACCATCGTCGCGGCAACAAAGCGATGGAGACCCCGATGGCCAAGCAGAACGACTTGAGCAGATGCCTTGTCACTCTTGAACAAGACGCGACAGTGATCGCCGTGATCGAGATGGGCCAGTCGAGTTGGCTGGTGGCGGGCACTGTGCCGGGACTTAAACGCAATCCGTTGAAGAAGCTCAGCCCGGACCCCGATGCACTGCTGCGGCTTCTGCATCGTTGGCAGAAGGAATCGGTGCAGGCCGGGCGCGCGATCAAACGGATCGTCGTCGCCTATGAGGCTGGCCGCGATGGCTTCTGGCTAGCGCGTTGGCTGCGGGCGCGAGAGATCGAGGCCTACGTGATCCATCCATCGAGCGTCCCGGTGTCGCGTGAGCACCGGCGGGCGAAGACAGATCGGCTCGACACTGAGCTGCTCAAACGCGCCTTTCTCGGTTGGCTGCGTGGCGAACCGAAGCATTGCAGCATGGCGGCGATCCCCACCGTCGCGGACGAGGATATGAAACGGCCGGGCCGCGAGCGCCAGAGCTTGGTCGGGGAGCGCACGCGCATCATCAATCGCGTGAAGGCTAATCTCGCCCGCCTCGGCATTCGCGGCTTCCGGCCCAACCTGGCTCAGGCATCGAGCCGGCTGGAGGCCTTACGCACGCCGGAGGGCACGGCCGTTCCGGTAAACACGCTGGCCGAGCTGCGGCGCGACATGGACCGTCTTCGATTCGTCAAGCAACAGATCAAGGAAATCGAGACAACCCGCGCCAAGCGCTTGGCGGAAGCCCCCAACGAGCAAGGCCATGCGATGGTACGGCTGCTTGCGCGGGTCGTCGGTGTCGGTACTGAGACAGCGGACATGCTCGCGCAGGAGGTGTTCTCGCGCAACATCCGGGATCGTAAGGCCCTCGCGCGCTATGCCGGCCTCACTGGTGCGCCCGACGAGAGTGGTAAGAAACGACGCGAGCGAGGACTTGCCAAAGCGGGCAATGCCCGCGTTCGCCGCGGTATGATCGAGCTCGCCTGGGGACATCTGGTGCATCAGAAGGCCAGCGCATTGACCGCGTGGTATCGGAAGCGAACTTCCGATGCTCGCGGCGGCACGCGCAAGACAATGATCGTAGCGCTCGCGCGCAAGCTCCTCATTGCGCTGTGGCGGCTCGTGACAACCGGCGAGACGCCGGCCGGTCTGCTGCTGCGCCCGGCCGCATAAGGTCAACTGAGTTGCTGCAGCCTAGCGTCTTATCGATGCCGAGCTGCAGCTGATGAACCGAGGTGGCGGCAACCCGATGTTGGACTATGGTCCCTGTACCGCGGTTTAGAATGGGCCCGCCGTCTCGGAGCTTCGCCGCCGATGCGCATGACTGCATCATGGTTGCGACCCTCTCTCGGGTCGGCCGAATACAAGTTCGTGGCGCGCGATCGGCGCGCACGATGGCGAGCTCCCCTCGGTCGGTATTGTCTCAGCTACTAACAGGACCGGAGTCCGCCCCGATCCTGCAGAGGATGCCGCTGTGCTCGCGGCCGTCAAGGGCAAGTCGCTCCGCGATGGCCTTCGGCCACCCTTGACCGCCGCTCCGCGCAGCAGCCTATCAAAAGGCAGGTCGGGACGAGGAGATGTCGCAGCCCGGCCGAACAAGGAGATCGCCAATAACACAATGCCTTGACACCAATCACTCCATACAAGTCCGTTGGCGCAAAGCGGACATTCCTTAGTGGGCCGCTGTCAGCTACGGGCTAATTTGGAAAAACAAAAAGTAACAACAGAAGGTCCTTCCTCAGAGGGCATCCTTGAGTTTGCGGATCTGCGGAAGCCGACCGCGAGAATCATCTTTCGATACCGCCGCCGTCAGCTCTTCGAACCTGAGCCCCAAGAAGTAGCTGGTCGCCTTGCGAGCGTCGCCGCGGCCGGCGACGATGGCCTGGTCGGCGGCAGCGTCCAGGTCGACGGAACACGGCGCAGAGGCTTGGGTCGCAGCGGGCGCGTGAGATGGGCCAATTGCTGGTAGCCAGGACCGTAGGTTCCCACGTGCTGAAATGAAAAGCAGTTTGTACCTCAATGAGGATTGACTGACACTCTCTCCGCCATTTGCGCGATTTTGTACGCCAAACTGCGATCTTCCACGATCCTAAACAGCGCCGTTGAGCGCGTTGAGCCCGTGTCGGCGATCTCCTTGAATCGTTTCCACGCGGTGGATGAATCCCTCATTGCCAACGTCGAAAGATGACGCTCGCGTTGACGCCTCCGAAGCCGAAACCGTTGGAAATCGCATATTCCATGGGCATGCGCCTTGCCTCGCGGGCCACGATGTCGACGCCTTGGGATGCGGCCTCGCCATTGTCGAGATTGAGAGTGGGCGGTGCCACTTGGTCCCGTAGCGCGAGGATCGTGAAGATTGCTTCGGCTCCGCCCGGCTGCGCCGTCATCGCAGGTTCAACTGGGTCCGCATGTGTCAGCTTGCGGGATTGCGCGCCGTGACGATCCACGCCGCGCTGTCGAGCATCACCGACCGCTCGCCGGGGCGGCCCGCGAAGGCGGCACGAACCGCGGCCGAGGCGCGGGCGCGGATGTCGTCGGGCTGATCAGCGAGCGCGCGCGACAGCGGGCCGACCTCGAACGTCATCTTCACCGCGTCGTCGATCGCCGCGTCCCGCGTCGCGCCCTCGCCAAACGGGATGGAAGCATCGAAGGGCGCGATAGCGATATCGGTGAAGCCGGCCGCCGTCAGGATGCGAGCCACCGGCCCCCGGTCGCCGAACGAGAATGGGCCGGGCGCTTCGGGATCGGGCGGCGCCGTCGGCGGGAGGATGCCTTTGATCGCGCCCATCGGCAGGCGCACCCAATCGTTCTCGGCCGCGCCGCGCCAGCAGACGAAAGCGACCCGCCCGCCCGGCTTGAGCGCGCGGCGCATATGGGCGAACGCCCCTGTCGGATCGTCGAAGAACATCACCCCGAAACGCGAGAACAGGATGTCGAACGCCCCCTCGGGCAGCTCGGCGCTGCTGGCGTCGGCCACCCGGAACTGGGCCGGCGTATCCTGTGGCGCAAGCGCGCGCGCTCGGCCGATCAGCGGTTCGGATATGTCCACGCCCAGCACTTGGCCCCCCGCGCCGACGCGAGCGGCCAGAGCCAGACTCGACGCGCCCGCGCCGCAGCCGACGTCCAGCACGCGCTCGCCTGCCGCGGGCGCGGCGGCTTCGATCGCAGCCTGGCCGAACACCGCCAGTCTGGCGTCGAGCCGGGCCTGGTGGGCGATCCAGCGCTCCCCGCTTTGGCCGTTCCAGTCGGCGACCTGATCGGCATTGTGCTGTGCCATGACATATCCTTGTTCTGATTCGTTCTTAACTAAGCTATCCGATGCCAAAGCGCGCATCGTCTCCAGCGATCCCGCCTCCACCAGCGATAAGGCGCCAGACCTGCGTATGATCGTCTCATGCGTCGAGATCGGTGCCGCCTAGCGCCGGACTTCGAAGGACAACCGCGCCCGCGGCAACCGGAGAAGGGAATCTGTGCTCTCAAACCAGCATCGACTGCTGGGCGAAGATACCCGCCATCGCGCCGTGCGATGATGCCGTGGTGACCGAGGCCATGAGGGGGTTGGCGAGGTCGCCGGCGGCGTAGATGCCGGGCATGCTGGTTTCGCGGCGCTCGTCGACCTTGAGGGCGATGCCGAGGGGCGTATCCACCGTGGCGAGGCCCAGTGATTCATGCAGGCTTGCGGACGGCTTGTTGCGCGGATGCGCGAACAGGATGTCGACCGCGACATCGGGGCCGGTATCGAGCTTGACGGTGGCGCTATGGCCCCCGTGATGGGCGATCCCGGTGATCCGGCCCTCGACGACAGGTATGCTGCGGCGCGCCAGATCGGCCCGGATATCGGGTGGAATGTCGTGACCATCGGCGAAGAGCGTCAACCTGTCGGTCCAATCGTGGTACAGCCTGACATAATTGTGCGACTGCGGGCCGGACCAGACGAGGCCCCAATGCTGGCCGGCGACTTCAAAGCCGTCGCAATAGGGACAGGGCACGATGGACGTGCCCCAGCTTTCGGCAAAGCCCGGAACATCAGGCATCTGGTCGGCGACGCCATAGCTCAGGATCAGGCGGCGCGCCCCAAAGCTTTCGCCATCGGAAGTGAGGACGTTGAAATCGTCGATGGCGCCGGAGACACTTTCGGCCCGGGCACTGACCAGCTTGATCGTGGGATAACGCGCCAGCTGCTGCCGCGCCTCGGCCAGGATGTCCAGCGGTGGCTTGTGATCGTGGCCGAGCAGACCATGCGAGTGGCCGGCGAAGCGGTTGCGCGGCAGACCGGTATCGAGAACGGTGACCTTGCGGCGGGCACGGCCGAGCTGCAGGGCGCCGGCGAGACCGGCAAAGCTGCCGCCAATGATGATGACGTCATCCATGGTGATGGGCTCCGTGTTGTGGATGGGGGTTGGGCTCGGCCTGGCGCGCAATATCGTCCAGCGATACGCGCTCGATACGGGCAGCAGGCAGGGCTTCGGCATCTGCGAGAAGTCGCCCATCAATGTGTCGCCGGGCGGCCCGGGGAAACTTGATTTGGATGACAGGTTGAAACCGACGCATTGGCTTGCACATTTCAGATACTACATGGTATCGTAATGTAAGAATTAGAATACTGTCAAGTACTGGAATTGTCGTGACCGAAAACAGCCAGGGCCGGCGCGGCCGGCCCGCCAACGAGGCGCTTGGCCAAACGATCGTCGACGCCGCGCGCGAACTCTTTGTGGAATTGGGTTTTCAAGCGACGACGTTGGACAAGGTCGCCCAGCGAGCGAAGATATCCAAGCTCAGCATCTATCGGCACTTCGAGAACAAGGAGGCGCTGTTCAGCGCGGCCATCGCGGCCGGCTGCCATCAGTTGTTTGCACCACAGACCCTTCTTGAAGGCGTCGACGGTTCGGTCGAAGATCAGCTGATGGCGGTGGGATCATTACTGCTTCGCACGCTGTTGAGATCAGACGTCCGCAGTGTCGAAGCCATGGTCATGGCCGACAGGACGAATCAAAACTCGTTAAGCAAGCTCCATTACGAAGCCGGCCCCGTCCATGTCATCACCCAAATCGAGGCCCTGCTGCGTCAGTTGCACGCGAAGGCGCTTCTGAACGTGCCCGATCCTCTCCGGTCCGCCCGCTTGTTTGCCGCGCTTTTCAAAGGATCCGATCTCCTGATGATCGCACGCTTCGATGAGGCGAGAGCAGAGGACGACAACGAAATCGAATCCTATTGCCGGTCGGCCGTCGCCATGTTCATCGCCGCGCACGGTGGCAACGACCACGTGGGCGGATATTTGCCTGCCCCAAGGTCAAAAAACAAAATTTGAATCGTGCGTGACCGACGTTGTCAAAATAACCGTGACCGGTTTGAAAATCATGGAGGCTGAAGAGCTTTCGATTGGCGACAAGATCGCGGAAAAATACGCTTGTTGAACTATCGGTTGCGATACCAGTCCGCACGATGATTCCCGCGCGCCCACCCGCTCTTGTCTGTTGGGAAAATAGCTCCGCAAATAATCGTATGTGTTCACGTCGCCGGCGCCACTCAGCGGGAATCGATCTGTCTTGCGTACAAACACGCTGGCAGCTTCGGACGCGCGTTTCGGCATTACGGTGACAGTGCACAAAACAGCCCATCAAGCGGAAGCGGCGAACCCTCGGCAGCGCATTCCCCGAATACAGTCCGCCTTCGCCCTGCGGGCTTCGGCTTGACAACCTTCGTTCGCTTTCGCTGGGAGTTCGTGGCACGGGCTTGCCCAGCCGGAGCTCGCGAAGCGACATTCTTCCATCCGACCCTGATCGAGCACTGCATTCGATATGGCGAATATATCGAAGCAGGCCTGCTCAACCAGATCCGGTTCCGCGAACTGGCTCTGGCGATGTGGTGGACCCTGATGCTCGTTCTCACTAATTTCTACGCCATTCTACTCAGAGGCTTGAGGCGAGCGGGGCGCAAGGATAGGCAATTAACGGTAGCGAGGACCGTAGGTACCCACGTGCTGCGATGTAAAATCGCCTATAAATCAATGGGGATTGACTGACACTCTCTCCGCCATTTGCGCGATTTTGCACGCCAAACCGCGATCTCGTGCGATTTTTCACGCTTGGGTTCGGTAATTGTGCCGAATACACGCCAACGGCTAGGCCATGCCGAGGGTTGGTTACGAGCAAATGCATCCACACTCGACACCGCGCTCATCATGGCCGCGGACACGATCTCGGGTTACATTCAAGCGCTTCTCGATGGCACTGAGTTCAAGCAAACCGCCTACGCGCTGGATCGAGATTCGCGAAAGGCCTCTCTGGCCCGCTTCCTGAAGAGGGCCTCGGCCGCCGAGGCTGAGGAGACCCAAGGGGAGAGCCGGTTGGCTGCCTGGGGGCGGCGTCAAGGCCGGATGAGCCTTCGAAGCTGCGCCTTCGCGGGCATGAATTGTCTCTCCAAATCAGAGGAGGCTTGCAAAACGTGAAAGACCGGCTTTGCGCGCTGGCCAAAGATCCTTCGCCGAAACGCAAAGATGCTCCGTCCTCAGCGGTTTACGATATTGGGCGGAGACAGCGTGATGACAGATATTTCCGAACGACACAGCAATGACATTGAGGTCCACGTGATCCATTCCGAGAATCTGTCGTTTCCTGCCGATCTTGCCTGGAGCGTTGCCGGGCGTTTCAACGACCTCACATGGTTGCCCGGGATGAGTAGCTTCAGCTGGGAGGGAAACATCCGTCGGTTCTCAATCGGTGAAGCGCAGTTTATCGAGCGGATGGAATACAAGAACGATGCGGACCGCGCCTACGGCTATTCGCTGATTGACGGTCCCGTTCCCGTCCGAGACTATCGGGCATCGCTGCGAGTCGAAGCCGCCGACAACGGATGCCGGTTTGTAATGGAATCGCGAAGCCGTGTTGCTCCCGAGAGAGTCGCAGAAATTCAGCAGATGTTCAAGGCTGTCTATTCCGGCGCGGCCCGCGCGCTCCGCAAACGTCTCCAGCTCTTTCTCGACACCGCGACCAAGACATAGGTTGTCTCCATCGGTCGTGAGCACGACCGGAACGTACATTAATGCTGGGCGGCTGGCGAAGGTTTATACGCAGCCTCACGAGATAACGACACTCGCATTGACGGCGCTCGGCTGAACGAAACATCGAACACAGGAGAAGCGGGATGTCGATCGTGGGGCAGACAATCGTCGTTATAGGAGGCACATCCGGAATCGGGCTTGCCACGGCTGAGATCGCGGCCAAAGCTGGAGCGCAGGTGGTTATTTCGGGAAGGAATGCGGAGAAGATGCGGGGCGCGCTCGACAAACTTGGGCCCTCTGGAAAAGGCGAGCTGCTTGATGCCCGCGACCGTGAATCGCTCGATGCCGCTTTCGCGCGAGTCGGCCCGTTCGATCATCTCGTCCTTTCCGCTTCTGGTGGCGGTGGCGCGGGTCCGTTCGCGACGCTCAAAGAGGCCGACCTGCGTAGCGGGTTCGACGCGAAATTCTGGGCGCAATGGAATAGCGTGCAAGCAGCCCTGCCGTATCTGGCCAGGAATGGGTCGATCACCTTTGTGACCGCCGCCTCTGCGCGCGTCGGAAATCCCGGTACTTCAGGCCTCGCAGCCGTCAATGGCGCCTTGGGTGCGATGATCCTTCCACTCGCGCGCGAGCTCGCGCCGATCCGCGTCAATGCCGTATCCCCTGGCGTCGTCGACACTTCGTGGTGGGACGCTCGTCCGAAGGAAATGAAGGAAGCGTTCTTCGCAGCGTCTGCGAAATCGCTCCCCGTTGGTCGGGTTGGTCAACCGCAAGAAATCGGCAAAGCGATTCTCGCGCTGGCAGAAAACGGCTTCGTGACCGGCGTCATCCTCGACGTTGATGGTGGCCTCAGAACCACGGCTCCTTGAACGCGATAGATTCTTTCAAGCGCGTGCGGCGTCCATCAACGTCCAAGTGGTGAGTCCGACACGTCACGGCATCCTGGCGGAAGGCTGAGCAATCTCAAATCCTCCGCGATCGAATGATGGGCCGCGGTGTTCCATAGCTTCGTTCGGCGATTGAACTGCAATGTCGGAAATCGTTCGCAGTAAAAAGGGGCCGAGATCTCAAGTGAGATCTCGGCCTAGTCGGGAGGAAACGCCCTCGGGCGAATGCTGCGAATTGCCAGATGGTTGGCTGCGTGGGCAACCCACCGAAGCGACGCCGGCAGTGTTGCCGTCATCCGATTCCAAGCGAAATGTAGCCATCGCGAGTTTCGTTTTCCGCCGAGCCAATACGCCCCGCGGATACTTTCGACATTTGCGTGATGCCATCGATCGTTGCTAATCAGCTTGCGTTCCACGCACGCTGGATCGTGTCGGCGAGGTCACGCATTCATGCGGGCAACAATTTGCCCAGCCTGCAGAGAATCGCCTTCTGCCACGCAGATTTCCACGAGCTTTCCTGGCCGCGGAGCAGTAACGGGAATCTCCATTTTCATGCTCTCGATCGTGATGATGCTGTCGCCATCGGCCAGAGTCGTGCCTGGCTCGGCGTCGATCCGGAAGACCACTCCGGCGATCTCGGTCTCGATTTCGGTGATGGGCATCTCTGCTTTCCTACTGAATGAACGCGATTCTCTGGACAGTCAGATCGTTGAGGCTCTCTGCCGCTTCATTGCCTAGCCACTCCGAGATGGCCTGACTTCCTCCTGCGCCCATCTTCGGCGGACTGCTTCGGATCTTGCCGGGTGTGCGAGAGAATCGGGGAGCCGGTGCGGGTTGAGTAACGCCTTCGACCTCGACGAAAATGTCTCGGCTTCGATTATGCGGATGGCTGGGAGCCTCGGTCAGGCTCAACACCGGTGCAAAGCAGACGTCCGTTCCCTCCAGGATGGCGCGCCACTCGTCACGCGTTTTTGTTTGAAACTTCTGCGCGACGGCATCTTGCAGACGATCTTCGCTCAGACCCGTGCCATCGACTTCAAGCCGCGCCAGCAACTCCCGCTGGAACCGCCTTTCGACCGCGCCGACAGCGACGAACTTTTCGTCCGCCGTCTCGTATACGCCGTAGTAATACGCGCCCCCGTCCAGCACGTTGACTCCGCGCTCGTCTTTCCAGCTTCCCATCTGGTGAAGACCGTAGAACAAGGTCATCAAATGCGACGCGCCGTCGACCATGGCGGCGTCGACGACCTGCCCGCCGCTTCCGGCCCGCGCAGCAACGACGGCGGCTAGGATGCCGACGGCGAGATAGAGCGCGCCACCACCGAAATCACCAACAAGGTTGAGCGGCGGAAACGGCGGCTTCCCTTTCGGCCCGATCGCATTCAAAGCCCCGGTCAATGCGATGTAGTTGATATCGTGACCGGCCGCCGATGCCAGCGGACCGTGCTGGCCCCATCCCGTCATTCGCCCGTAGACGAGGTTCGGATTGCGCTCAAGGCAGACATCGGGCCCGAGGCCGAGCCGCTCGGTCACGCCCGGCCTGAAGCCTTCGATCAACACGTCGGCGCTTGCGGCGAGCTTCAAGACGAGTTCGACGCCCTTAGGCTTCTTCAGGTCAACGCCCAACGATCTCTTGCCGCGATTGAGAAGATCATACTTGCGCTCGATCTCGATCCCCAAATCCGTCACCTCAGGGCGTTCGATGCGCAGGACGTCGGCACCGAGGTCCGCCAGCAGCATTCCGCAAAACGGCGCCGGGCCGATCCCGGCAAGTTCCAGCACTCGCACGTCTGCGAGAGGACCTGACCCTTTCATGACACGTTCTCCTTCCATCTTCCGAGAGCGAACGACGGGCCTCCGGCATGCGCGGGGAAGCCGAGCGCATTGACTGCCACTACATCGGTGGCTTCGGTGCTCGATACTGCGCCGAGCTGGATCAATCGCCTCGCGATCGAATCCAGCCGGCGGACCACCAGGCCGATGACGGGATCGCTCGCCCAGCGGGGAGCAGTGGGATCGACAGGTTCGACCTCTCGCATTTGCGCAGGAGTAACGAACCCGAATTTCGTGAGCGCGGCATCGATGTCCAACGATGGTGCGTTCCGTTTGATCTCGGCCTTGGCAAGGTCGAAGCCCGCGAGCAGAACGCCTAGGACGCTGACGCGCGGGGTCTTCGATGCAAATGCCGCAAATCCGGATCGGCGGAAGCATTTCAGCGCACCCAAAGCGATTGGCATCTCCTTTGCATCGCTGACGATGACCTCAACGATTGCTCTACCGGCGCTGCCGCGGCGGAAAATGATCCGTCCGCTTTCGCTCGACCAGGGTGCAGCCTCGAGTGACTCGACGATCCGTAGCCAAGGCCTCGAACCCGTTTGAGAGGTCGCTTCGGTATCGGCCGTCACCAGAATGACCTCCGTGCTGGCGGCGACCGAAACGTCAGTGATGCCTAGCCGATCTCTGGCCGAGTCGTCGAACTGCAAGGATATGTCGGCAACCTTCTCGCCGGGCGCCGGTCGCCCGAGGTCCCTAGAGGCAAAGAACTCATGGAAGCGTCCCTCCCTCTGAGCGTGCCAGAAAAGTTCAAGCCAGAGCGTCCATTCCACCGCAAGTCCTTGCTCAACAGAGTTGGCGGCGGCTCTGATCGATTTGATCACGTTGAGGGGTGCAAGGAATCCTGGGGCGCATTGGGACGCTTTGAGCCTAGCCGCCGAGACCCACTCTTCGTTGATCTCTTCCTTCAGAGTTCGCCAGCTCCGTCGACGAGGCCCTAGCTTCCCGTTCGACTGACTGCTCAATCTCTCCAGCGTCGCTTCGTCGTCGAAAACGGCGTCGACCAGGCCCAGCTGCAATGCTTCGGACGACGACACATGTCGGCCGCTGGCACAGAGATCGAGCGCGGTGAGGGGGCCGGCCAGCCGCGTGAGCATCTGGGTGCCTCCAGAACCCGGCAGCAGCCCGAGCTTCACTTCCGGGAGTCCGACACGCGCATTCGCATGTGCAAACCGCGTGTCGCAGGCCAGCGCCAATTCAAATCCACCGCCCAGCGCAAACCCTTCGATGATCGCAAGGGTATGCTTGTCGCTCCCCCTGATCATCGCCACCAAAGACCGCAGTGTGGGCGCCGGCTCCGGGTCAGAGAAAGGAGCGATTCGACTGGTGGTTTCGCGGAGTTCGGCGACATCTGCGCCCGCAGCGAAGCAGCCGATCGCCGAACGCAGAACGATGCGGTCGACGCCGGGATCGTGTAACGCGGTTGTCAGGCACGTCGCCAATCCGGCTCTTACCGATCGCACCAACAGATTCAGCGGCGGATGGCAAATCCAGATCGTCGCGGACGAGCCGCCGCGCGACATTGAAATCTTAGGTGACCCCGTGATGTCGTTCATCACTCGACCCTGAGCCGCTGCGCCCGAATAGCAACGTTCGCGCTTTCTCGATCCCAGCACTCGCGCGTGATTCCGTCTTCGCGCAACGAATTCTTCTGCACTTTGTTCGTAGGCGTCTTGGGCAGGTCGGGGATGATTCGGATGTAGCGAGGCACCATGAAATGCGCCATCCGCGGCTCCATGAAGCGGAGCAGGTCGAGCGGATCGAGCGCGGCGCCTTCCTTCAACGAGACGACGAGGAGGATCTCGTCTTCGCTCGTCTCGCTGGGGACGGCCACTGCTGCTGCTTCGCGGATGGAAGGGTGACGCAGCGCTTCGTTTTCGACCTCAAAGGACGAAACGTTTTCGCCTCTGCGGCGAATCGCATCCTTCTTGCGGTCCACAAAGAAGTAGTTGCCGTCTTCGTCGCGCTTGAAATTGTCGCCAGTGTGGAACCAACCATTGCGCCAGGCGCGAGCAGTCGCCTCGGGGTTCTTGTAGTACTCCGTCATCATCGTCCAGGGCCTTGTAGTGCGGACGAGGAGCTCGCCGGTGACGCCCGGAGGAACTTCACAGTCGTTGTCGTCAACGACGAGGAGCTCTATCTCCTCGGACCGCCGCCGGCCGCACGTTCCCGAAACATCCGGGTTTGCGGCAGAGACGATGGGCATGTTCGTCTCCGTCATGTTGAAGCACGTGAACACTTCAACATTGAACCGCTGGGAGAAGGCTAACGTTTCTGGCACAAGCGGCAGCATGCAGCAGGTGCGAAGCGTATGATCGCGGTCCCTGTCCGTCTCGGGCGCTTTCAAAAGGAAAGGCGCCATGACGCCGAGCAGGAGCGTGGATGTTGCCTTGGTTGCGCGGACGTAGTCCCAGAACTGACTCGTGCTGAACCCCGGAACGATCGCAATCGAGGCCCCTCGGGACAGCATGGCATAGACAAAGCAGGTGCCGCCGACGTGGAATAGCGGAAGCGCCAGCAGCCAGCGGTCATCCGACGTCAAATATGTGAACGACTGCGGGCCCGACATTGTGAAGAGATGTGCATAGGAAGAAACGACACCTTTCGACGGGCCGGTGGTGCCCGACGTATAGATGATCGATTGCTTGTCCCAAGGCTCGATCGGGCGAGCGGGCTCGATCTCTTCTGTCGCGTCGCCCACCAGCGCCGATGGTCCGAAAATCTCCAGGCCCGGTATGTCAGGTCCCTCGCCGAACAGCACCACGACCTTTTCCAGCCGGGCGCGATCCACGAAGAGCAACCGGTCCATCAGCTCGAAATGAGCAATCGCAAGGCTTGCGTCGGACAGCGCAATAGCGTGTTCAAGAATGCCGCCCCGGTAGGCGACGTTCATCGGAACGTAGACCGCGCCGAGATAGTTGATCGCGAACCACACCTTCATCGCAGCGTAGCTGTTCGGCAGCCACACTAGCACGTGATGACCCTGTTGGACTCCAAGCCGCCTCAGGCCGACGGCTGTCGACCGTACGTCCTGCAGGAGTTCGACATATGTTACGGCGCGGCCATCCTCGGTGATCACCGCGATGACTTCAGGGTGCTCAGCCGCATGCCGGTCGAGCAGGTATTTCAGCACGCATTCGGTCCGTTCCGGGACCTTGTAGAGCGTGGCATCGCCGCGAGCTGTCATTTGTCGGCTCCCGATGTTGTAACACACGCTTCAGAGGAGGTGGCGAGGAGGCGAGCTTTATCTGTTCGAATATGGCCGCCCCTTAACACGGCCCGTCCACGTTCCAGTGCAACGGTTGTGAACAGCAGATCCTCGCCTGACTTCCAGACCGAAGTCTGCAACGTCTCGCCTGGGTAGACTTCTCCGGAGAACCGCGCCTCGATCGAGCTGATCGAACGCGCGTCTCCGCGCAGCGCGCTTGAAGTCACGTGTTTGCAGGCGATGGCGAGTGTGCACAAACCGTGCAAAATCGGGCGCTCGAAGCCAGACTTGGCTGCGGCGGCCGGCATCGCATGCAGGGGATTGTCGTCGCCTAGCAGACGGTATTGAAGCGCCAGGGATCGGGACGTCGGTGTGGTATCGACGAGGTGTGGAGGTCCGCTCGGGTCGTCCTCTCGGCGGTGCGCCGGACTCGGCTCGGACTCTAAAAAGCCGCCTTCACCGCGAGCCAGAATGACGAGCTCGGTATCGGCAAGATGGGCTTCCGTTTCGGCGTCGAAGATTTCGGATACGAGCGAGATCACGGCGCCTCTGTCGACCCCCCGATCCTCCACTCGGCCGATACTGCGCCTGGACATAAGCCGAGCCGATGCTGGAAATGGCTGGTAGATCTTGATGGTTTGATCGGTGTGCAAGACGCCAGAGACGTCCACTCCGATCTGATGCACCCATTGCTCATCCCACGCGACGGCAGTCACCATCGTCGGAAGCGTTAGTTGGTTCGAACCCACGATGACGTAGCGGAGTTCATCCTCACGCTTGGGATCTGTCGCCGCCATCCCAGCGCAAATCGCATACAGCGCCGCATCGCGAGCGGTGTACTCATGATGTCGGACCGGGAAAGTCATTATTGATAGCGCGGCGTGATCAATCATGCCGACACCCGCTGCTCGTGGTTTTGAGCGAGAGACCAGCCCATCTCGGCGATCGCGGCCGCGCGACGGCCCCGCTGCGCCGCTTCTTCGCTTGCTGCGGTTCCGATTCGCGCGCGGGCGGCGATTCCCTCGAGGATTGCCGCGAGTTTGAACAGGTTGAACGCCATGTAGAAGGGAAGGTGCGAGACCTGGTCGAGCCCCCTTGCGCGGCAATAGATCGAAACGACCTCGGTCTCGCTCGGAATTCCGGAGCCGGCGAGATCGACATCGGCAAGTGCCCGGAATCCTTCCCGCGGTAATCGCCAATTCAACAGCAGGTAGCAGAGGTCCGCAAACGGATCGCCCAGGGTGGACACCTCCCAATCGAGAACCGCCTTGGGCTGAAGTGTCGTCCGGTCGAAGATCACGTTGTCGATGCGATAATCGCCGTGCACGAGAACCGAAGGGGGAGCCGGCGGCAGGTGTTTCGGAAGCCAGTCGATCAGGGCTTCCATCGCTTCGTTTCGGTCCGCCTGCGATTGCCGGTATTGACCGGTCCACCGCTTGATCTGCCGTTCGATATAGTTGCCTTTCGAGCCAAACGACTCCAATCCCACGACATTCACGTCCACCTTGTGAATGCTCGCCAAAGCGTGAACTAGGCCGGTGAAGATCTTCGTCCGCGCATCGGTCGGTTCGTCCAGAAGGCGATGGTCCCAGTACACATTGCCGTCGACGTGTTCGGAGACGTAGAATTCCGCGCCGATCACGTCGACATCGGAGCAGTAGACAAGAGGTCGCGCAACCGGAACCGTCGTGTCGACGAGAGCGGATTGAACGCGGTACTCCCGATCGATGGCATGGGCGGAAGGTAGCAATTGGCCGTACGGCTTGCGCCTGAGCACATATCTCGCGTCGCATGTTTCCAAGAGATAGGTCGGGTTGGATTGCCCGCCCGAGAACCTCTTGAGAGCGACGGCTCCGTCCCGATGAAGGCCTTTAGCCGCCAGAAACTCTGCGAGATTCTGAAGCTGAGCTTTCGACGGTTCGGATTGCAGCGGCTCAGGCATTGAGATGCCCCTTCAATTCGAGCCGGGCGATCTGTCTGCGATGCACTTCATCCGGTCCGTCCGCGAACCGGAGCGCGCGCGCTTGCGCGTAGGCGTAGGCTATGCCGGAGTCGGGGCCGACGCCGGCCGCGCCGTGCGCCTGGATCGCCATGTCGCAGACCCGGCAGGCCATGTTCGTCGCGGCGACCTTGATCATCGCGATCTGCTTCCGCGCCGCCTTGTTGCCTTGGCTATCCATGGTCTCGGCTGCGTGAAGCGTAAGGAGGCGGCTTTGGTCGATATTGATGCGCGCATCAGCGATCCGTTCCTGCCAGACCGATTGCTCCGCGAGAGTCTTGCCGAACGCGGTCCTGGCAACAAGTCGCGCACACATCGCTTCGAACGCGCGCTCGGCAAGACCGATCAGCCTCATGCAATGATGAATCCGGCCGGGCCCGAGGCGCCCCTGTGCCATTTCGAAGCCTCGGCCTTCGCCGAGTACTAAGTTTTCCGCGGGAACGATGACGTCCTCGAACACCATCTCGGCATGGCCGTGCGGCGCATCGTCATAGCCGAACACGGAAAGCATGCGGTTGACCCGGATGCCGGATGTGTCGCGCGGCACGATGATCACCGAATGCCGCCTGTGTATCTCCGGTGCGTCGGGGTTGCTCAATCCGAATACGAGAAGCAGTTCGCAGCGCGGATCGCCCACGCCGCTGATCCACCACTTCGTCCCGCTGACCTTATATCCTCCGTTGACGCGCTCGATCCGCGTGACGATATTCGTTGCGTCCGAAGAAGCGACGTTCGGCTCGGTCATGACGTAGGCCGAGCGAATCCGCCCTTCCAGGAGTGGCAGCAGCCATTTCTTTTTTTGCTCGTGCGAACCGTAGCGGGCGAGCAGCTCCATGTTGCCAGTGTCCGGAGCCGAGCAGTTGAAAATCTCGGCGCCGATCGGGGAACGTCCCATCAGTTCGCACATCGGCGCGTATTGTGCGTTCGTCAGCCCCTGACCCCATTCGGAGTCGGGCATGAACAGGTTCCACAAGCCGAGAGCGCGAGCTTCGGCCTTGAGCAGTTCGGTCGTCGGCGGAATTGACCAGCGGTCCCTTTCGAGTGCCGCGAAGTACTCGGCTTCGGCAGGAATGATCCGCTCCCGCACAAACCCGGCCACCATCTCCGTTAGGTGCCGCGCTCGATTGTTGTCCATGTCTACCCTCCGAATTCTAGGCCTTAATCGGTGTTGCCGTTGGCATCTTTGCGGAATGCGCAAGAGTTTTTTTCTCGTTTCTGCATAAATCGCGCGCCCAGAGGGGGCATTCTCGCGCCGTCTCACTGGATATTCGGACGGATGCCGCTTCCCTTTGATCTGTCAGGCAAGAAAGCCGTTGTGACCGGCTCCAGCCGGGGTATCGGCCTGGCAAGCGCCTTGCTCATGGCGAGCCTTGGTGCTCAGGTCATCGTTTCAGGGCGCAAGGCTGAACCGGCCCGAGCTGCGGCCGACGCGATCTGCAAAGAGAGCGGGCGGTCCGACGCTGCTGTCCCGATCGTCTGCGACATCGGCGACAAGAACGCGGTGGAAGGCCTTATCCGGGCCTCGCTCGATGAGCTTGGTCGCATCGACATTCTGGTGTGTAACGCCGCCGTGAATCCGTTTTACGGATCGATGCTCGACATCCCTGACGAAAAGTTTCGCCGGACCATGGAAGCCAACGTCATGAGCAATCATTGGCTCTGCCGCATGGTTCTGCCCGCAATGGGGGAGCGAGGTGATGGCGCGATCGTGGTCGTGTCGTCGATTGGAGGCATGCATGGCAGCGACGTGATTGGCACCTACGGGCTGGCGAAAGCGGCTGACATGCAGCTCGTCAGAAACATCGCGGTCGAATTCGGGCGCAAGGGGGTGCGGGCAAATTCGGTCGCCCCCGGGCTAATCAGGACCGACATGGCCCGGGCCCTTTGGGAAAATCCCGAATACATGCGCCCCTACGAACTTCGTAATCCGTCGGCCCGAGTTGGCGAACCCGAGGAGGTTGCTTCCGTCGTGGCATTTCTGGCCAGCGCCGGGGCCAAATACGTAAACGGACAGACGATCGTCGTGGATGGTGGGATGACGGTCACGCACACCGAGAGGAATGAGATTCATTCATGACGAGCACCTCGACGCTTGCGCAAGAGAAAGCCAAGGTTCCCGCGGCCGACGCTACTCCGCGTGACCTTATCGACGCCGTCGAAGCGAAGCGGCGCAGCCTCCTCGACGAGGGGCGTCCGGAAGCGGTCGCGAAACAGCATGCCCGCGGCAAATGGACAGCGCGGCAGCGCATCGCCTATCTCGCCGACCCCGGATCCTTTCGCGAGACAGGAATCTTCGCGGAGCCGATGCGAGACACCGACGTGAACGCGACGGTGGTCGCACCGGCGGATGGCGTTATTACCGGAAGCGCAACCATCAACGGCAGGTCGGTGATGCTCGGCGCGATGGATTTCACTATCTTGGGCGGCAGTGTCGGTGAGATCGGAATGCGCAAGCTGCTCCGCACCGTCAAGCGTGCCGGAGAAGCCGGCATCCCGCTGGTTCTGGTGCAGGAGGGCGGTGGTCATCGAATCCAGGACGGGCAGGATTCGCGTCACTTCTCGCAAGGCTACGGCATCTGGGACGAGATGGCCCGCATGTCGGGGTGGGTGCCGATTGTCTCGGCGATGGTGGGACCATGTTTCGCGGCGGCGACCAACTTCGCCGCGATGGCAGACTATGTCGTGATGCTGCGCGGAATCGCTCAAATGGGAATGGCTGGTCCGGCACTCGTCAAAGCCGGCACCGGTGAAGAGGTCGACGTCGAGCAACTGGGCGGCGCCGACATGCAGGTGGCAAAACACGGCATCGCGCACGACTACGCCGACACTGAAGAAGGCGTGCTCGACCTGATCAAGCGCTATCTCTCCTTCATGCCAACCAACGCGGCCGACCTGCCGCCGCAGGCCGAGACGGGTGACCCGACCGATCGGCGGCTCGACGAGTTGCTCACGCTCGTGCCGACCAATCTGCGGAAGCCCTACGACGTCAGGAAGGTGATCCAGTCGATCGCTGATACCGACAGCGTCATGGAAATTCAGCCGCGCTACGCCCGCAACATCGTCACGTCGTTGGGACGTTTGGGCGGCCGGGTCGTGGGCTTCGTCGCGAACCAGCCAATGCATCTTGGCGGCATGCTCGACACGCCTTCCTGCGAAAAATCTGCGCACTTTGTTGCGGTTTGCGATGCTTATTCGATCCCGCTCGTCTTCCTTGTCGACGTGCCCGGCTTCTCGATCGGGCCACAGGCTGAGAAAACCGGCCTCGGACGCCGCTCCGGGCGGTTACTTTATGAGCTCGGCAGCTCCACGGTGCCGCGGCTTTCGGTGATCATGCGCAAAGGATACGGCGCGGCTTTCGTGGCCATGAACGGCGGCCAGCCGAGCTTCCAGGCGGAAGCCTGCGTGGCGTGGCCGACCGCCGAAATCTGCGCCATGTCGGTCGAGGGTGCGGTCGACGTCGTCTACCGGCGCGACTACCAGTCGGCGCCCGATCCGGCTGCTCGACGCAAGGAACTGATCGATCTGTTCAAGAGCCGGCTCGGCGCGATCCGAGCGGCCGAGCACTTCCACATCGATGACGTGATCGACCCCCGCGACACCCGGAAGTTCTTGTTCGACACCTTGTCGCGCTCGCGGCGGCGCCGGGACCACGGCTTCCAGAAGTATCGCACGATTTCTCCCATCTGAGACAAAACGATGCTGGTAGCACTAGTGAGGCGACCCGGCGAATCCGCCTTGGAAGTTGTCGAGCGCGATATTCCTCGTCCCGGCCCAGGTGAGGTGCTCGTCAATCTCAAATACGCGACCCTCAACTATCGCGATCTGTTGACTGTGGCGGGCGGTTACGGATCAGAGCAAAAAAGATCGGATCTGATCCCGTTGTCCGACGCGGCAGGCGTTGTCACCGAGGTCGGTGCTGGCGTTTCGGAATTTTGCTCTGGCGATCGCGTCGTTCCTTGCTTCTTCCAGGACTGGGAGAAGGGCGGAGCTGACACTGTCAATCTGCAGTCCAATCTTGGCGGGATTCTCGATGGCGTCGCCACTCAGTTCGCACTTTTCAAGCCGAATGGCCTCGTCCGGATTCCGGACAGGATGCGCCTGGAAGACGCCGCTGCGTTTCCCTGTGCGGGGGTGACGGCGTGGAATGCCGTGGTGGGGGAGGGCGGCATTGCGCCGGGACGGCTTGTGGTGACACAGGGCACCGGTGGCGTCTCGATCTTCGCGATGCAGATCGCCAAGATGGCCGGCGCCCGGCTGTTGTCGACGTCGTCAAGCCGCAGCAAGCTGGAGCGGCTGGGATTAGCCGACGTCATCGTCGATTACACGGTCGAGCCGCAATGGTCTAATTCCGTGCTGAAGGCGACGGATCAAGTGGGCGCTGATCTCGTCGTCGAGGTCGGCGGAGCCGAAACGCTGAAGCAGAGCCTGAAGGCCGTTCGGACGGGCGGCCGGATCGCGGTTATCGGCGTGCTCTCCGGTCTTCGGACCGAGCTCAACCTCTCGCATCTTGTACAGCGTCACGTCCGGCTGCAGGGCGTGACAGTCGGCAACCGCGCTCATCTGACAGCGGCGCTCGCTGCATTCGCGGCCGCCGGTGCGCGCCCCAAGCTCGACGATCGCAGGTTCTCCCTCGCGGAATTGTCCTATGCGCTCGAATACATGCGCGCCGGCAAGCACGTCGGAAAAATTCTCGTCTCCTTAGGAGAAGTTTGATGAAGCGGCTCCTCATTGCGAACCGCGGCGAGATCGCGTGCCGCATCGCGCGGACCTGCCGCTCGATGGGCATCGAGACGGTGGCGGTGTATTCGGAAGCCGACCGCGATGCCCTGCATGTTTCTCTGTGCGACTCGTCGGTGGAGATCGGACCTGCCAAGGCGTCCGACAGTTACTTGAATTACGAGCGCATTCTCGGCGCAGCAAGCGCGAGTGGAGCCGATGCCGTTCATCCGGGCTACGGCTTTCTCGCCGAGAACGCCGAGTTCGCGGAGCGGGTTCGCCGCAACGGTATGATCTGGATCGGACCGGCGCCGGGCCATATCAAGTTGATGGGCGACAAGGCGTCCGCTCGCGCCGCAGCCGTCGAAGCGGGCGTACCCGTTCTGTCAGGATCGTCGCGGCTGGACAATGTAGAGGCGATCCAGGCCGCCGCTGCTCCGATCGGTTTTCCGCTGCTGATCAAGGCGGTGGCGGGCGGCGGTGGAATCGGGATGCAGCGCGTCGATCGCATCGAAGACCTGGGGCAGATGACGACCAGAGCCATGGGCCTTGCGGAACGCGCCTTCGGTTCGCGCGAGGTCTATCTTGAGAGATACGTGCCGGTCGCGCGGCATGTCGAAGTGCAGATCCTGGGCGACGGGAAGGGACACGCGATCCATCTGTTCGATCGCGACTGCTCCGTCCAGCGGCGTTTTCAGAAAGTGGTCGAAGAGGCAACGGCGCCTCGCATCTCTGAGCGGGCACGCGCTGCAATGTCCGAGGCCGCCGTGCGCCTGGCCACGCAGATCGGCTATGCCGGTCTCGGCACGGTCGAATACGTCTACGACGTCAATTCCGAGCAGTTCTACTTTCTGGAAATGAACACGCGCATCCAGGTTGAGCATCCCGTCACCGAGATGGTGACGCGACAAGACCTCGTCCGTCGTCAGCTATTGGTCGCAAGCGGCTCCTCCGACGCCGTTCCCGCACAACAGGATATCGGGCGAGCGGGCCATTCGATCGAAGCGCGCGTCTATGCCGAATGGCCCGAGAAAAACTTCATTCCGTCGCCGGGCGCGATCGAAGAATTTGAATTTCACGCCGACAGTGATCCTCACGTCCGGGTGGACACCGGCTATCGCGCCGGAGATCGCGTGCCTGTGTTCTACGATCCGCTGGTCGCAAAGGTAATCGCATGGGACGAGGACCGCGACCGTTGTATCACTCGTCTTCGAGATCACCTCGCTAAAGTCAACGTCGGAGGGATACGGACCAATGTCCGGTTCCTGGTCGACCTTCTCGGCCACCAGAGCTTCGTGGTTGCCGACCTGCATACAGGTTTCATCGACGCTCACCGAAACGCTCTCCTTCCGGCCGCTCCTTCCAATAAGGTTGCTGGTTAATGCGCGAAGCCATTTTCTGCGACGACTTCACCGATCCGCCGACGCTGCGGATCGCACAATTGCCGCCTGCTGATCTGAAGCCGGACCAGGTCCGTGTGGACGTATCGGCGGCTGGTCTGAATTTTCCCGATTATCTGATGGTATCCGGCGGGTACCAGAAGCGTCCCCCCACGCCATTCGTACCGGGCTTCGAGTGCGCGGGGGTCGTGACCGAGATCGGTAGTGCGGTGCAGGATATCACTCTCGGCACCCGGGTAATCGTCCTTCGACCACTTGACGCGGCGTGCCTCGCTTCGGAAGTGATCGCTTGCCGGCGGCACGTCCATCTGCTGCCGGCCAGTATCGAATTGCCGGAAGCCGCCGCTTTCGGCGTGGCCTATGCGACCGCACACTATTCATTGCACCGGATTGCGCGGTTGCAACCTGGAGAGAGGGTGCTGGTGATCGGCGCGGGCGGCGGCGTGGGCGCAGCGGCGGTACAATTGGCCAAAGCGGCTCGAGCGATGGTTGTAGCGATGGATCGCGGCGTCAAACGATTGAGTGCTGCGGCCGAATTTGGGGCCGACATCACGATCGATGGAACTGACGCGGCGCGACTTAAGAGCTTAAATGGCGTGGACGTTGTGGTAGACCTCGTCGGAGGTGATCCGTTTCGGGCCGCGCTGAGAACCGTCAAGGTCGGTGGACGGGTGCTCGTGATCGGGTTTGCGTCTGGCACTATCCCGACCCTGGAAACGAATTATCTGCTATTGAAGGAATTCGGAGTATTCGGAGTCAATTTTGGCAATTTCAGCGAGCGGGATCCGGCGACCACCGCGGCAATCGTTGCTGAGTGCCTTAAATTGCGGGCAGACGGACGGATTGCGCCTCCCCGACTGGATATACGGAAGGTAGAGAACGTTGCGGAGGCGTTGCACGAGCTCGGGCAGGGTAAAGTACACGGAAAGTTGGTCGTGCAGTTCCGCGAATGAGAGTGGGGGGCGGATCGGCTGATCATGCTGGATTTGATACGGCTGTTCACACTATCGGTGGAAACTGGCAGCTTTTCGGAAGCCGGGCGACGGCTCGGTCTGAACCCCTCTTCCGTTAGCCGTCGGATTAGCGAACTCGAAGCCGCATTGTCAGCAAGGTTGCTCAATCGGACGACCCGCAAGCTCAGCCTGACTGAAGCGGGCCAGATCTACTACAGTCGGGTCCGGTCGATTGTTGAACAGATGGATGAAGCGGCGATCGCCGTATCCCAGATACAATCGTCTCCGCGCGGCACGGTGCGCGTCACGACGCCGACCGTGTTTGGACGAGTGGTGCTGGCGCCCATTCTGGTCGAGTTTGCCGAGGCCTATCCTGAGATCCAGCTCGACGTCATGGAGACCGACAGGATGCTCGATCTTGTCGAACACAATGTGGACGTCGCCGTCAGGATCATGCCGCCCGAGGATAGCCTGCTGATCGGCAAGCGGCTAATGGCAATGCCGCGAATCCTTTGTGCGAGCCCCACCTACCTCAGCCGCTTCGAAATTCCCAAAACACCGGACGAACTGCAATTGCACCGGCTGCTCGCGTGCCGTCGTTCGGCAGGATATGCGAACTGGTCGATACGCCATGTTGACGATGGCGACATGCGGCAGGAGGTCTCGATATCGGCGGTTCTCACGGCCGATGCCAACGAGATCCTATATGAAGCCACCCTGCGCGGCTTGGGAATCTCGATCCAGCCGCTCTGGCTCGTGTCGGCCGATCTCGTTGCCGGCAGGCTGGTACGCGTCCTCGATGACTTCGAAGCGACAGGGTCGAGCTTTGATACGGCGCTTTATGTTCTCTACCTTCAGCGCACGGGACTCCCACCGAAAGTGAGGCTGTTCGTCGACTTCGTCCAAGCCGGGCTGGAAAAGGCACTTGCCCCGGACGGGGATGGCCGTCGGCAGCTGATGCCGGTCGATCACACCGCGAACGCCGTTCTTTCGATGAAGGCGGCCACCTGTTCGCCCTTCAGCAAGAACGGGAAGTGACCGCCGCCGGGCACTGAAAGTCGCGGAGATGAGCGGTAGATCGTTCGCAGATCGGTGCGCGGCTTGAGGGGGATGATGCCGTCGTCATCGGAATCGATGATCGCGACGGAGTTCTCCGGCAACGGCACGCGCGGCAGCGACTTCGCCAAAATCCCGGCGAGGAAGCGCGACTTCAGAGCGTCCGCCGTTTGGTCCGTGCCCAGCAGCGTCAGCAAGGTCCGCTTCAGATCCGCTTCGGCCTGCGTCTGCACGGGCAGGGCACGAGCCTTCGCCACCACGCCGGCCATCAGATCGGCCGCCGGAAGCTTCGTGAACTCCGATGGCTTTGGCCAGCGCTCCTGGAGCGGGCTGGGGTCTCGGAACGTATTTCCGAGGAACAGTTTTCGGACGCGCCCTTTGTATCTGATGGCAAACAGCTGGGCCAAGTAGCCGCCCAGCGAGGAACCATAGAGGGCAGCTCCGTGCAACTTGAGGACGTCGAAAATGACCGCCAGGTCCGACACAAGCTGCTGCAGGTCGTCGCTCTTGGGCGGAGTCAGCGTCACCACGTCGACATGGCGGCCGAGCGCCGCCGCGACCTTATAGTACACGTCCGCAGTGCCATGGCAGCCGGGCAGCATCACCAATGCCGGGCCATCGGCCCCGCTGCGGCGGAGCCTCCAGCTTCCGGCTGCGGTGGAAAGTACGACTTCCGGGTGCTGCGATCTGTATTGCTCCAGGCTCATCATGAGCGGCCTCCCGAGTTTTGTTCTTCTGACGTTTCTTTCTCCTTAGAGATAAAACATAGGCGATGGGTGCAGCAAGCACCCTACACGATCAAACCGCCGCCGCATTGCAGAACCTGGCCAGTGACGTAGTCGGATTCTGGCGCACAGAATAGATGCACGGCATTCGCCGCGTCCTCCGGCGTGCCGGCGCGCAATGGCTCGGCCGATGCCTCTTCCTGAGCCCGATACGATGGCTGTTTTTCCCGAAAGGTTCATCGAGACGTCCCTTATGTGATCTTGCTTGTTCGCGAGCGTTAAGCCGGCGCGCACTCGTAGAGCGTCACAACATACGCGCCACCGATGCCGAGATTGTGCTGAAGCGCCAGTCGTGCTCGACGGCTATTCTGGCACTTGCCATTGCTAATTTCCCCTTCGGTGAGCACCGGGGCCATGATTTGGGCGGCTACGCGCCGATCCATGGGCATGGACAGTCCACTGCTGCTGTTTAGGTGAAAGGCTGAACCTATGGCGGTTCCTATCGCCGTCGTTGTGCAGTCTGCAAAGCTCCTTCCCATTTGACGCAAAGGTGGGCCGCGGCTGCCGATTAGCCTGCCATCAAAGGATTCAGGGATCTTCGAGGGAGGAAGACCGAGTGCACATCGCGGAAGGTCTTCATAGGGCTGTACTAACCAATCGGAATGGCATCGCTTCTGTCGACCGAGGTGCCGTGCGGACCTGGATCGAGATGCAATCGGCGGTCCGCCGCCTGACCGGAGGGCTTGCCTCGAAATCGGTCGGCGTGGGTGACCGGGTCGCTATTCTTGCGTCCAATTCAGCAAGGCAGTTGGAGTGTTTCTATGCAATTCCCTCGCTGGGCGCGATCACCGTCCCTCTGAACTGGAGGTGGTCGGATCGGGAGATCGAGGACGCGATCAAAGACTGTGAGCCGAAGCTCATTCTGGCCGACGCGCAGAATTTGAGCCGCGTGGCGAAATTTGCCGAGAGCGGCATCTCGGTGCTGCAATTGGGCGAAGATACCGACCGGCTTATTGCAGAAAGCGAGGAGCGTGCGTCGGTCGATCAGGATGCCGGATCGACCGCCATGATCTTCTATACCGGGGGTACCACCGGTGGCGCGAAGGGCGTCATGCTAAGCCATCGCAACATCGTCACCAATGCCATCGGGATTTGCGCCGCCTTCAGGTTGCCGAGCCGGCCGACATGGTTGCACCTGATGCCGATGTTCCACGTCGGAGACGGCGTTTGCTTGTTCTCGATCACCATGCTGGGCGGCACGCATGTGTTCATCGAGAAGTTCGATCCGATTCCGGTTTTCGAAACGATTCAACGCCATCGCATCTCCTGCACGAACTTTGTTCCTTCGATGCTGTCGACGCTGATGAATCATCCGGAACGCGATCGCTATGATCTCACCAGCATCGAGCGCGTGCTCTACGGCGCCTCTCCGATCCCGTCGGAGCTGATGGCGCGCTTCATGCGGGAGTTCATGTCCTGGCAATTCTTCCAGGGTTACGGGATGACCGAAGCAACCGCGCTTGCAGTTTCTCTACCCTGGGACGAGCATCACCTGCACGGCCCGCTCGCAAAGCGGCGGGAATCCGCAGGGCGTCCTGTATTGGGCGTCGAAATCAGGATCGCCGACAACGACGACGCGGAAGTGCCGACCGGCACGATCGGCGAGGTACTCATCCGCGGCGATCTTGTGATGAACGGTTACTGGCGCAGGCTGGAGCTGACGAAGCAGACCCTTCGTGACGGCTGGCTGCACTCAGGCGATCTTGGCTACCGCGACGAGGACGGCTTCGTCTACATCGTCGACCGCAAGAAGGACATGATCATCACCGGCGGCGAGAACGTGTATTCCACGGAGGTGGAGAGCGCAATTTATGCGCATCCGTCAGTCGCAGAATGCGCCGTCATTGGACTACCATCGGACCGATGGGGCGAATTGGTCCATGCGGTCGTCGTGCCCAAGGAGGGCGCGGTACTCGGTTCATCTGACATCATCGAACACTGCCGGACCTATGTGGGCGGCTACAAGTGCCCAAAGTCGGTCACCATTCGGTACGAGGGACTGCCGAAATCCGGAGCCGGCAAGGTTCTCAAGAAGGCGTTGCGGGAGGAGTTGGCCTCGCAATCCGAGCTCGCTTAGGCCTCATCACGTCTGACTTCGAGCAGCATTCAAGACACATCATAGTTCGCAGCCGAACCAGGAGGAAACATTCGATGCAAATAACGCGCCTCAAAGGCAGCCTTGCAAGGCTCGCACGCGCGCTCCCTGTACTCGGGGTGATTTTGGGAGGAGGCCAGGCGCTCGCCGAGTCGCCCGTCAAGATCGGCGTGCTGACGGATATGAACGGGCCGCTGTCGGCCTACTTTGGGCCCGGCTCTGTCGCCGCAGCGAAGCTCGCCGTCGAAGATTTCGGACCCAAGGTTCTTGGTCGGCCGATCGAAATCGTTTCGGCCGACCATCAGAATAAGCCAGATGCCGCGCTAGGCATCCTGAGGCAGTGGTTCGACGTCGACGGCGTGGATGCCGTAGCGGATCTAGGAAATTCCGCGGTTGCTCTCGCCGCGCAGAACCTGGTGCGCGACAAGAATCGCGTGGCGCTGTTCACCGGCGCCTCGACGACCAAGCTCGTTCAGGAAAACTGCTCCCCCAATAGCGTTCAGTGGGGACACGATGTCTACATGTTCAGCCATGGTACTCCGAAGGGCATCCTCGCCTCCGGCGGGAAGACTTGGTACCTGGTCGTCGTCGACTACGTGTTCGGCAAGGACCTTGAAGCGCAGGCCCGGCAGGTCATCGAAAGCTCGGGTGGCAAAGTGGTCGGCGTTGTCCACCATCCACTGAATACATCGGACTTTTCATCGTTCCTGCTTCAGGCGCAGGGCTCCGGCGCGCAAGTCATCGGTCTTCTGAATTCGGTTCAGGATCTGGCCAACTCAATCAAGCAAGCGAGCGAGTTTCAGATTACCCCGGCACAGCGGCTGGCTGCTCTCGCTCTCACCCTGCCTGATGTCAAGGCGCTTGGCCTGGGCCTCGCCCAGGGAATTACGTACAGCGAACCCTTCTATTGGGACAGGACGGACGAGACGAGGGCTTTCTCGCAACGTTTCTTCAAGCTCGCCGGATCGATGCCGACCGGAGGGCATGCCGCGACCTACAGCGCCGTTCTGCACTATCTGAAAGCCGTGCAGAAAGCAGGAACGACAGACGGCAAGGTCGTTGTGCAGACCATGAAGGAGATGCCCGTGGACGACATGTATGTGCACGGCGGTGTGGTGCGGGTAGATGGTCGCCTGTTGAAGGACGTTTATCTGCTGCAAGTCAAGACGCCGAAGGAGTCCAGCGGACCATGGGACCTCGTGAAGGTGATAGGGACCGTCCCTGCGGCAGATGCGTGGGCTCCGCCCAGCGCGACCTGCCCGCTCGTGAAGTAGGTGGAGCGATGCAGCCTACGCTCCTGACCGAGACACGCGGAGCTGTCAAAATTATTCGATTTATTCGGCCCGAGCGGCTCAATGCGATCGACGTGACGCTCGCCGCCGAATTGACGGGCGCGCTCCGCGATGCCGAAGCCGATCCTTCGGTGCGGTGCGTTCTGCCGGAGGCAGACGGCCAACATTTCATGGCCGGCGGCAACGTGAAACACTTCAAGGAAAAGATGGCTTTGTCGAAGGCCGAACGGCAGATCGTCTTTGAGGCGGAACTCCACGTCCTCCACCCAGCATTGTACCTGATGCGACGCATCGGCAAGCCGGTACTGTGTGCGGTCAATGGTGCCGCCGCGGGAGCCGGCTTCAGTCTGGTGATCGCGTCCGACTTTGTGATCGCGTCCGTGGACTCATTCTTCGTACTGTCGCATATCAGCATGGGCACTTCGCCAGACGCCGGCGCCACTTACTTCCTCCCCCGCCTTGTCGGGGCGCGTGCGGCACTCGAATTTGCGATCCTCGGTGAGCGGGTGATGGCTGAAGAGGCGAAACGTCTCGGGCTGATTACGCGCATATGCGCCCGACAGTCGCTGCGGGAGGAATCCAGGAAACTGGCGGAGCGCCTGGCGCGTACCCCGTCGATCGCCTTCGCGCGGACCAAGTCTCTGATAGAGCATTCCCTCGATCGATCTTTGGAGACGCAGTTGCAGGCCGAGGCGGAAAGCTTCGCCACGTGCGCGGCAACCGACGACATGGAGGAAGGCGTGGCCGCCTTCCTCCAGAAGCGCGATCCCGCATTTGGAGCGCGGCGTTGAACCTCGGTCTGGAAGGTGCGCGCGCGCTCGTGGCGGGAGGATCTCGCGGGATCGGCTATTCGATCTGCGAACATCTTGCCCGAGAGGGCTGCGACGTAGCGCTGTTTGCACGTGATTCAGCCGAGGTGGAGGCGTCGATCGAACGCCTTCGCCCGCTTGGTAGGCGCATGTCGGGCTATCGCGCCGATCTTGCCGATCGTACGCAGGTTCGAGACGCGGTCCAGGCGGTGCTGTCTGACTACGGGCGCTTGGATGTTCTGGTCGTCGCTGCCAGTTCGCTGTCGCTGGCTGCTGATGAAGCGAGCTGGCGACGCGGTTTCGAGGTGGATCTGTTGGGGACCGTACACCTCACGGAACTCGCATTGGAGGCCATGCTTCCAAGGCGAAGCGGCTCGATCCTGCTTGTGGGCAGTACGGCTGCGCTCGAAGTCGGTCCGCTGCAGCCCTACAGGTCGTACAAGGCGGCGCTAATTCCCTTCGTCAAGTCTCTTGCCATCGAGCATGCATCGAGCGGAATCCGGGTGAACCTCATTTCTCCCGGATATGTCAGGGCTGCCGGCGGGATCTGGGAACGGATGGCCAACGAGTCGCCCGACGTCTACGCAGCATCCGTCGCTCGCATCCCGATGGGGCGAATGGCCACTCCGGAAGAAGTCGCCAGAGTGGCGACATTCCTGTCGAGTCCCGCTGCGAGCTACGTCAACGGTGCCAACTTCATCGTCGACGGAGCTCTGACACGATCAATTAGATAAATCTCAGTCGAATACGATCACGCCTCGACCTGGGGCGCCGCTGCGCATATCGCCGAATGCGGTGTTGATCTCGTCTAGGGAATAAGTCCGACCGACGAGCGATTCAATGTCTATTTTCCTCCGCTTATAGAGGTCCGCGATCAGGGGAAAGTCGATTTCCGGCCGAACCGAGCCGTAGAAGCTTCCACTGAGCGTCTTCTCTTGGAAAACCATCGAGAACGGCTCGATCGTGGTGCGCGAACCGATTGGGGGAATGCCGACCACGACCGCACGTCCGCTGGGACGCAGGCACTCTAGCGCCTGCTGAATGGTCGGTTCGCTTCCCAGCGCGTCGAAAGCGTAGTCGACCCCTTCCGGAGTCGAAGCCGAGATGCGCGAGCGAACGTTTCCGGCGGACGCATCAATGTACTCGGTCGCGCCGAATTTGCGCGCGAGCGCGAGCTTCTCAGGGTTGACGTCCACCGCGAAGATTTGCGAAGCGCCGGCCAATCGCGCGCCCTGGATGATGTTGAGTCCCACGCCGCCGCACGCGATCACAAGGACGGTGGATCCCGCTTTGATCTCGGCGTGCCTGATGGCCGCGCCGATCCCCGTCGCCACACTGCACCCGATCAGGGCCGCGATGGTCCACGGGACATCCTTGCTGATCGGGATAAGATGCTCCTGCGAGCACACGACCTTTTCCGAGAACGTCCCGATCCGCGCCATCTGGCCGACGGCCTTTCCGCCGTATGACAGGCGCGTCGTGCCGTCGTGTTGCGCGAAGCAGGGCGTGTCATTATGGCCGGAACACAGTGACGGGCGTCCGGCATTGCAGTATCGGCAATGACCGCAACCCGGGTGGAACGAGAACACCACATGGTCACCGACCGATACACGCGACGGGCCCGGGCCCACGCTTTCGACGACTCCGGACGCCTCGTGCCCAGGCACCAGCGGCAGCTTTGCCGGCCAATGACCGGACATGATGTGCCAGTCGCTCATGCACACCCCGCACGCTTTCAGGGTGACGAGCGCTTCGCCTGCGCGTGGTGGCTCCTGCTGCAGATCGAGAACGGTCAAAGGTTCGTTGATCGCCGTGAGAACGGCTGCCCTCATTTTCCGCTCCTGAGCAGCTAGAACGTCAGGAGGCAAATAAGATCGGCCAATCACGCTACTCTTTCACTACAAGTGAAAATGATGTGCCCGTAGCGCAAAGACAGAAAGGGGGGTAACTGCTCATCTTTCGCAAATAATCAAACAAAGGGGGAGTTTCAGGTGATGGGCATTAGACGCGGCATTCTTGTCGCCGTGGCTCTATTCGGAGTGCAGTCGACCAGTTCGGCCGGAAATTATGACGTCGGTGCGTCGGATACCGAGATCAAGATCGGGCAGACCCAACCCTATAGTGGTCCAGCTTCAGCCTACTCCAACCAAGGCAAGCTGGAGACCGCCTTCTTCAAGATGATCAATGATAAGGGGGGTATCAACGGTCGGAAGATCAAGTTGATCTCGCTCGACGACGGTTATTCACCGCCGAAGACGGTCGAGCAGACCCGCCGATTGGTCGAAAGTGAAGAGGTCCTGCTGATTTTCGGCGCGTTGGGCACGCCGACCCAGTCCGCAGTCCAGCGCTACTTGAACCAAAAGGGTATTCCACAGCTCTTCGTCGCTTCGGGTGCGAGCAAATGGAACGATGCGAAGCATTTTCCTTGGACGATGGGTTTCCAACCCGACTACAAAACCGAGGCTCGTGCATACGCCCGCTATCTGCAGTCGGCCCGGCGTTCCGCAAAGATCGGCGTGCTCTATCAGAACGATGACCTCGGCCGGGACTTTCTGGCTGGCTTCAAGGAAGGGCTTGCAGGTAACAGCGCCTACAGCATCGTCGCCGAGGAGGCGTACGACACCACCGAACCGGTCATCGACAGCCACATCATCAATCTGAAGGCTTCGGGTGCCGATGTGATCCTCGACGCCTCCACCCCCAAGTTTGCAGCGCAGGCAATTCGGAAGATCGCGGCCCTGGATTGGAAGCCGATGCACTTCGTCGGCACGCCCTCCAGCTCGGTCAGCGCAGTGCTGGCTGTAGGCGGCCTCGACGCGTCCGAAGGTGTAATCTCATCGATGTACATCAAGGATCCGGCGAACCCAAAATTCGCGTCCTACCCGGACTTCGCGGAATGGCTCTCGTTCATGAAGGCCTACTATCCCGAAGGAGACCTGTCGGAGTACGGCAATGGCTATGCTTACGCGATTTCCTGGACCATGGCGCACATCCTTCAAGAGTGCGGAGATAACCTCACTCGAAGCAACATCATGAAGCGCGCCGCGAGCATGAAGGATCTGGAAGCTCCTATGTTAATGCCTGGCATCAAGCTCAACACGAGCGAGTCCAATTTCGGACCGATCAGCAAAACTCAGCTTGTCCGGTTTGACGGCAAACAGTGGGTCCCGCTCGGCGAGCTTGTCGAGGGCAAGTAGGCCACGTCGCAAGCAACAAATACTGAGAAATCGGCTTTTCCGCCCTCGATGTCGGCGAGCAGTCGATGCAGACCGCCCGTCGATATTCAGTCTATTCCGGTGGCTTTGCGTTTGCCCGCACACTCGAGTGCTTCCCAATTGGGATGAGCCAAGCGCGGCTGACAGGCGATGTATTGCAAATCGAGCGTGTTCGCATGGATATAAGCTCGCCTCCGCCAGTAGTTCAAACGGTGGGTTTTGCCCCAGAAAGGTCGAAAATGCTTTATGGTTCAATGGGCGTTGACTGACACTCTCTCCGCCAGCCGCCCGATTTTGTGCGCGAACCTACGATTATGGACTATTTCGTGCTCGATAGCGCGCTGTGGCCTCGACGCTTGCGCGGGCGCAATAATGCAGGATGCCCACACAATTGTGGCTCAGGCCCAGAATGCAATCATGCGATCAGTACGGCCGGATACTCTTGGTACGAAGGGCCGCTTGTGCGCAAAGCGGTCTTTGAGGTGTGGATGTTATGTGGACAGTATATGCGGCGTTTTCTTTACAAGGCGCGGCAGCGCCAAATATTCAAAGCACCAAATCAAGCGCATTCGTTGAGGTTGCCATCGCTTCCGCAAATGCACCTCATCTCCGCATTTGAAAACGAATCAATAAATCGCTGAAAGACGTGGTGCGTTCCAATCCACGGGATCAAGTGAGAAGGACGTCCAAAATTGCCGCAGCGGGACTGAACGAGGAGTCGGGCGTTCGATCGCGATGGCTCAATTCGATCTCCGGCATGTGGGGCATCCAATTCAACAACCAACCACGATAAATTGACGGCCCCTGCAACGCGGTGCCGGGTGGTCATGTCGAATTTAGTTTAAGTAAACGAGCCGCATTGCGAAAGCAGATCTATTCTCGGATTTCGACGGTCAGGGGGGCCTGCTCTATGAAATCGGCTGCAACCGTCGCTGAAAATTCGACGTCAGATCGAACATCTTCTCAGGAAGAACAACGTTGACTCATGCCCGATCTAATGGCAACAATCGTCGGCAGTTATACGATGATGCCGTTAACCCGGAAGGCAAACGATGCTGAGCAAAGAGCAGAACGAACGTCTCTGTCGGGTTGGTCCAGGGACGGCGATGGGCGCGCTGTTTCGGCGGTTCTGGTTGCCGATCTGTACGGCCGACAAGTTGATCGAACCGGGCGGTGCCCCGCGCGCGGAGCGGCTTTTAGGTCAGGATCTGGTAGTGTTCCGAGGCAAGGACGGCAAGGTTGGTGTGCTGGACGAGTTCTGTATCCATCGCGGCGCGTCGCTTGCGCTGGGCCGCGTCGAGGAATGCGGGCTCCGGTGCCTCTATCATGGCTGGAGCTTCGGCACCGACGGAAGCATCTTCGACATCATGAACCTCCCGACGGACAGGAGGCCGCCGAAGCTGAGGGCGCAAGCCTATCCCGCGGTGGAAGAAGGGGGACTGATCTGGACCTATCTGGGCCCGAAGGAGAAGCAGCCGGCATTCAGGCGCTACGCCTACATGTCTCTTCCGGAAGCCAACCGCGTCGTGCTGATGTGGAAGACCAATGCGAACTGGGTGCAGATGCTGGAGGGGGGGCTTGACAGCTCTCATGTCAGCATCCTGCACACCAACGCGGCGCGCCCGGGGTGGACAGGCGCATCCGACAAGAAAGTCGGTGCGATGGATGATACCGGGCCAAGCCTGGAGATCGAAGATACCCAGTTTGGCTATCACTATGCGGCGTTTCGAAAGGGCGGTGGCGCGGAGAGTAACATCCGCATTACTCCGTTCATCATGCCAAGCGGCCGCATCATCCCCGGCGGTGCACTGCTGGGGTTCAATTCGACCCTGCTGCTCGAGGTGCCTGTCGACGACGAGCACACCGCGACCTATTCGGTGAGATACGCCGACCGTCCCATGAGCCGCGCGGATCGCCTTCGCGAGACCGGACTGGACGACGCCGGAATCTACTCCCAGGAGACGCAGGAGTTTCTCTTCAGTCGAAGCCAGTTCCACAAGCAGCGTCGCGAGCTGATGGATTCGAACTGGTCCGGGTTCCGGGGAATCTCGACGGAGGACGCGGTCATCGCCGTGTCGATGGGGCCATTGTACGATCGCTCGAAGGAAAACCTAATCTCTTCCGACCTGGCGATCGTCCGGATGCGCCGAAGGCTGCTCGACTCCGTCGACAGGCTGGAGCGCGGCCTCGAGCCGGTGGGGTTCGATGCCGACACGGTTGCCATTGAAGCCGTGGACGGGACGCCTCCCGACGGGGCGCATTGGCGGACGCTGGTACCCTCGCACAAGATCGAAGAGCCCGCATAGTGGGCAGCGATGAAGGTTCAGGAGAAGTGAGGACGGCCGCTGCCAGCAGCTTTGACCGGCTGCGGGACGTCCTCGCCCAAGTCGGCAAGACGTGCGTTCTTCCGTCAAGCTCGATCAGTCTCCAGGCGCGCATCCGCAATGGATCTACGCCCCAGGCGACCCTGCCGCATACGCCGGAGACGAGACGATGCCGGGTCTCGGCCATTTCCCGATAATCGAAGATCCCGACAGCCTGCGAGGTCTCGTTCTCGGGGCCGTGAAGCGCTGCCTCAGCCAGAATTCATAGACAACCGAAGGAGAAGAGAAATGGCCGAAAGCGAGATGTTCAACAAAGGGCTTGCCGTTCGCCGCGACGTTCTTGGCACCGAATACGTCGACGGAAGCCTGGCGAAAGCCGACGATTTCATGATGGCATTCCAACGCATCACCACGGAATGGTGTTGGGGATACGCCTGGACCCGTGACGGCCTCAATCGCCGCGAGCGAAGCATGCTCAATCTGGCGATGCTGACGGCCCTCAATCGACCCGCCGAAATCAAGCTGCACGTCAAAGGCGCGATCACGAACGGTCTCTCCGCCGACGAGATCAAGGAGATCCTTCTGCACGCCACCGTCTATTGCGGCATCCCCGCGGGCCTTGACGCGTTCAAGGCCGCTCATGAAGTGCTGAAAGCCGAGGGAAAACTGTGATGGCGTCCGCCGCAAGACCCGAGCGCGTCCTTTTCATCGGCGTCGGCAACATGGGCTGGCCGATGGCTGCCCGGCTTCATGCCGGAGGTTTTCAGCTATCGGTCAATGACGCCACGGAGGAGCGAGCCGGAAATTTTGCCGATCAGGTCGGCGGGCATCTGGTTCGGAAACCTGTCGAGGGGGTGGGGCAGGCCGATGTCATCGTCACGATGCTTCCGACCAGCCGGCACGTCGCCGCGGTGGTGGATGATCTGCGGCCGGGATTTCGCCGGGGCCAAATTGTCATCGACATGACCTCGGGCGTGCCGTCGACGACGCAAGCCATCGCCGCGGATCTGTCGAAGCTCGGCGTTGCCATGATCGACGCTCCGGTAAGCGGCGGCGTCTCACGCGCGGTCTCCGGTGACCTGACCATCATGAGCGGAGGGGACAACACGGTATTGGATCAAGTCGGCGTCGTTCTGCGGGCGATGGGATCAACCATTCACCGGATTGGTCCCATCGGCTCAGGGCAAGCGATGAAAGCCCTGAATAATCTGGTTTCGGCAGGAGGTTTCCTCATCGGGATCGAGGCGCTCATCATCGGCAAGAAGTTCGGGATCGATCCATCGCTCATGACCGATGTGTTGAACGCATCGACGGGAATGAACAATTCCACACAGAAGAAATTCAAGCAGTTCGTTCTTTCCCGAAAGTTTGACAGCGGCTTCGGCCTCGACCTGATGGTCAAGGACCTCTCCATTGCCATGAGCATTGCGCGGGACGTTGAAGCGTCGAGCCCGTTTGCGTCCCTGTGCAGGGAACTCGGCGCCGCCGCCGCCACCTTGCTCGGTCCAGGGCAGGATCATACCGCGTTGGCAAGGCTCAGCGAGAAGATCGCGGGCGTCGAACTCACGGCGGACCGCTGAGCTCCGGCGGTCCCGGCAATCGCCGTTTCGACATCACAAATCCAGCACCAGGCGCTGCGATTTCGTGCCCGAGCAGCAGATCATCATGGTCTTGCCGGCTTGCCTGTCCCGCTCGGACAAGACCATGTCCCGGTGCTCCGGCACGCCCTCGATCACTCTCGTTTCGCAGGAGCCGCAAAGTCCCTCGAGGCAGGACTGAGGGACCTCGACGCCGGCCGCCTCGACGGCGTCCAGGATCGTCTCGCCCGGCTTGACGAGCAGCTCTTTGCCGGAACGGTGGAGAACGACCGTAAAGCCGCCTTCGGTAAGGGCCTCCGCCTCGTTGGCGAAATATTCGACGTGAACTTGATCCGGCGGCAAGCCATGAGCCGATGCCGCTGCCAGGAAGTTCTTCAGCATGCCGCCAGGTCCGCAGCAATAGACGTGGGTTCCCGGAAGGACATTTTCCATCGCGGCACCTAGATCCATACGCCGGCCGCCGGCTTCGCCGGTCAGGTGCCAGATGATCTCGCCAAAGCCTGCCGCGCCGAACCGCTCGACGTCGGCGCATAGCGGAGCGGAGTCCCTTGCCTTGGCACAATAATGAAGCCGCCAGCGCCGCCGAGCCGAGTCGAGCGCCGCCATCATCGGTATGAAGGGGGTAATTCCGATGCCGCCGGCGATGAAGACGGAGAGTGCCGCGTTTTCGACCAGCGGAAAGCGGTTCCTGGGTTCCGCCGCCATCAAGGTATCGCCCACCCTGACAGCTTCTCGGAGGTACATCGACCCGCCGGCGCCATCGGGCTTGTGGGCCACCGTCAGGCGGTACGCCCCGGCGGAACTGTCGGCGTTAGAAATCGAGTAGCTCCGGATCAGGCCGTTGGGGAGATGAAGATCAATGTGCGAGCCGGGCGCGGCGCAGGGCAATGCCGCTCCGTCGGCCCGGCGTAGAATGTAGGACGATACGCCGGCCGCCTCGTATCGTATTTCGCTGACGCGGAGAGCGGTTGTCTGTCCCGACATTGCGTTTGCCCTTCATCATGGAAGCACGCCACGTCGTAAACCCAAAACGTCTTCCTAGCAAGATCAACGCGGGCGGGGGCCGGGCTTCCATGCTGGAGCAGCCGCTCGAGGCCTAGGCGAAGGAACTCAGCGCCTCGCTATCGTTTTCGAAATCCTGAAGGATGCGCTCGCACAGCTTGACGAGGAGTTTCCGCTCCGGGCGCGACAACGAGATGCGCTTCCTGGAAACGATCGAAGCTTCGGCGATCTCGCTCATGGCCCTGTCCGCGATCTCCTTGCCCTTGGCCGTGAGGAATATCAGGAACCCGCCCTTGTCGTTGGGATCGGGACGGCGCTTGACCAGCTTGAGAGCCTCCAGGCGGTCCAGGGTCTTTGTCATCGCGCCTGACGTGACGAGGAGGGACCTGAACAGGTCGGTCGGCCGGCGAGAATGCTCGCCGCCAGCCCGTCTGAGCGCCAGAAGCACGCGCAGTTCCGAGGCGCTGATCCCGATCGTCCGTTTCCACTTCTGATCGCCGGCCCGCTCCACGATGCGGCCGATTCGAATGAGGTAGATCGGCAGAAGGTAATCGAGCGGATCGAGATCGGGCCGTTCCCGAGCCCAGCTCGTCGCGATATCCTCGGCATTCCCGATTTTGATATCCGTCTTCTTGCGTGGCATCGAGCAATTTTCCTCAAATACGGGTTACGACAAATCTGGAACCTAACTCATACACTTTAGGAAAGCCGCAACAATCCGTTCCAATGATACCTCAAAGCCATCGAGCTCGCTTCAAAGCCTTCCCGGGAAGGACAATGATCTTCCTAGGAAGAATATTCATTGACATCGCTTCGCAAGAAGTCTTCTATGGCAAGCAAGCCGTTAAGCGTAATAAGCCGGCGCCAAGGAGACCGCATGCTGACCCAGGAGCAAAACGATCGATTGTGCCGGATCGGCCCCCGTACGCCCATGGGCGACCTGTTCCGGCGCTATTGGATGCCGATCGTGACCGCCGACAAAGTCGGCGAGCCGGGCTCGATCACGGCTGCGCGCCTGTTGGGAGAGGATTTCGTCGTCTTCAGGGGAAGGGACCGCACGGTCGGCGTCCTGGATGAGTTCTGCATTCATCGCGGAGCCTCTCTCGCGCTCGGGCGTGTAGAGGAGTGCGGCGTTCGCTGTCTCTATCACGGTTGGAAATTCGGCGCGGACGGCGCCATTCAAGACATCATGAATCTGCCGGCGGAAAAGCGGCCTCCCAAGCTGCGCGCGCCGGCCTATCCGGTGGTCGAAGCCGGTGGAATCGTGTGGGCCTATCTCGGTCCCAAGGAAAAGTGTCCGCCATTCCGTCGATTCGCCTTCATGGAACTTCCGGCAGATCAAAGGGTCCTCCTGCGCGTCGACACGCATTGCAATTGGGTCCAGATGATCGAAGGCGGACTCGACAGTTCGCATGTCAGCATCCTGCACACCAATGCCGCTCGCCCCAACTGGACGGGAGCGGGTGCGCAGGCGGTCGGCGCGATGAACGACACGGGGCCGACCCTCGAGATCGAGGATACGGAGTTCGGATACCATTACGCCGCCTTTCGCAGGGGACCGGAAGGCACGAATGTCCGCGTGGTGCCATTCATCATGCCGTTCGGTCGGATCATCCCCGGCGGCGCATTGCAGGGCAAGAACAACTTCACGCTTGCCCTGGAAGTGCCCATCGACGATGAACATACGGCAACCTACTCGGTCCGCTACGGCAGCCAGCCGATTTCCCTGGAGAGCCGGCTGGAAGAGACCGGCTATGATGACCCCCAACTGTACTCCGTCGAGAAACAGCAGTTTCTCTTTGCCCGCGGAGATAACGCCAAGCAGCGCCGTGACATCATGGATCACAATTGGTCCGGTTTCCGCGGGATTGCCGTTGAGGATGCGGTGATAGCCACCTCGATGGGGCCCATCTCCGACCGCACGAGGGAAAACCTGATATCGTCAGACCTCGCGGTCGCAAGGTTTCGCAAGCGTCTGACGGATTCCATCGACCGGATCGAACGAGGACTTGAACCGGTAGGCATTGGCTTTGACGTTGGTCTGATTTCTGCCATCGACGCGGCGGCGCCGAACGATCAGCATTGGCGAACGCTCGTTCCGAACCACTGCGCCAGCATTGCCGCCTAGCTCGTATCGTCGGGCACGGACCAGGCGGCCAAATGGCTGCTGACCGTTTCGGATGGCGGTGGCGGCCGCGAGCGCCGCGCAGAATATCGATCATAGGGAGGTTGCAAATGGCATTTCCACTCACCGATCGCAGGCGTGCTGCGGCGGCCCTGGTGGCGGGAGCCTGCGTGATGGCATTTGCCTGCTCCGGCGCGCGCGCCGAGCCCGGTGAAATCCGCATTGCGCATATCTATAGCAGAACGGGCCCGCTCGAATCCTTCGCCCGGCAGAACCACGACGGGCTGGTGATGGGGTTGTCCTATGCGACCCAGGGCACCATGACCGTGGCTGGCAAGAAGATCGTGTTGATCGACAAGGACGATCAGGGAAAGCCGGACGTCGGAAAGGCCGCGTTGGCGGCAGCCTATGGCGACGACAAGGCTGACATTGCGGTCGGCCCGACCGCCTCCGGTGTCGCGCTCGCGATGACGGGGGTGGCCGAAGAATACAAGAAGATCCTGCTTTTCGAAAATGCGGTGGCGGACGCCCTGACCGGAGCGAAGTGGAACAAGTATCTGTTCCGGACCATCCGCTCATCGAGCCAGGACGCCATTGCAAATGCGATTGCACTGGACGGCGACAATGTCAGCATCGCCACGCTCGCGCAGGATTCGGCCTACGGCAAGGACGGCGTCAAGGCCTTTCGTGAATCGCTCAAGAAGGCGAAAGTCGTCCATCAGGAATTTCTCCCGAGCGACACCACCGATTTCACGGCAGGCGGGCAGCGCATCATAGATAGTCTGAAGGAGCTGCCCGGCCGGAAGATCATTTTCATCGTATGGGCGGGAACGAATAACCCGTTCAAGATCGCCGATCTCGATCTCAAGCGCTATGACGTCAAAATGGCGACCCTGGTAACGGATCTGCCGACGCTGGCACACTTCAAGACGCTTCCAGGCATGGAGGGCGCGACCTATTACTACTACGGGATCCCGAAGAACCCGGTGAACGACGCTCTCGTCAAGATGAACTACGAAAAGACCGGCGGCCCTCCCGACTTCTTCGTTGCCGCGGGTTTCACCGCTGGAACGGCGCTCGTCGAAGCCCTGAAGCGGACAGACGGGGATGCGGCCTCCGACAAGCTGATCGCGGCGATGGAGGGCATGACCTTCGACACTCCGAAGGGCAAGATGACCTTCCGCAAGGAAGACCATCAGGCCCTGCAATCGATGTATCAGTTCGTCATCGTCGACGACCCTGCCGTGGCCTGGGGCGTGCCAAAACTGGTGCGCGAGATAACGGCGGACGAAATGCAGCTGCCGATCAGAAGCAAACGCTGATCGGATCGATCGTGCTCGAAACCAGCAAGCTCACCAAGCGATTCGGCGGACACGTGGCGGTGAACGCCGTGAGCTGCACGTTCGAGCGAGGCACCTTGACGGCCATCGTGGGCCCGAATGGCGCCGGCAAGACCACGTACTTCAATCTCGTTTCCGGGCAGATGGCTTCCAGTGCCGGCGATGTCCTGCTCGACGGGCGATCTCTATCGAATCATCGCGCGTCGGCGCGAACGCAGGCCGGGCTCGGTCGTTCCTTTCAGCTGACCAACCTGTTTCCAAATCTGACGGTGCTGGAAAATCTCAGGCTTGCCGTGCAGGCGACGAAAAAGGGCAGGCACCGCTCCGGATTGAACCTTTGGAGCATATGGACCGATCACCCCGAACTGACGGACCGTGCCTGGGAGCTTCTGAAACTGACGCGGCTCGAGACACGAGCCGCCGATCTCGCGGCGAGCCTTCCGCACGGCGATCAGCGCAAGCTGGAAGTAGCTTTGCTGATGGCTCTAGAACCCACGGTCTTCATGTTCGACGAGCCGACTGCCGGCATGAACGCGGCGGAAGCACCGGTCATTCTCGACCTCATTCGAGAACTCAAGAAGGACAAATCGAAAATAATCCTCCTCGTCGAGCACAAAATGGACGTCGTGCGGGAGCTGGCCGACAGGATCATCGTGCTGCATAACGGAACGCTGGTGGCCGACGGAAGCCCAGCCGAGGTGATCGCGATGCCCATCGTGCAGGAAGCCTATCTCGGCGCCACGGTCGGGGGAAGCCCACCATGAGTGCGCTCGCGCTGGAGGGCGTCCACACGCATATCGGAGCCTATCACATCCTGCATGGCGTGGATCTCGTCGTGCCGAAGGGAAAGGTAACGATGCTGCTTGGCCGGAACGGCGCCGGCAAGACCACCACGCTGCGGACGATCATGGGACTATGGCGCGCCTCGCGCGGCAATATTCGATTTGGGGGCAAGGAAATCGCGGCGCTTGCCACGCCAACGATCTCGGCCATGGGGGTCGCCTACGTTCCCGAGCATATGGGGATCTTTGCCGACCTCACCGTCCGGGAAAACATGCTGCTTGCCGCCCGCAAGGCCAGGTACGTCGGGGACCTCGACGAGGACCGCCTCCGATGGATCTTCAAGTTGTTTCCCGCGGTGGAGAAATTCTGGACTTACCAGGCAGGCAAGTTGTCGGGCGGGCAGAAGCAGATGTTGGCCGTGGCGCGGGCCATCATCGAACCGCGGGAGTTGCTGATCATCGACGAGCCGAGCAAAGGGCTGGCGCCCGCCATCGTAAATAACATGATCGAAGCCATTCAGGAGCTGAAAACGGCGGGCGTCACCACGCTGCTCGTCGAGCAAAACGTCAACTTCGCCAAACGCCTGGGTGATCACGTGGCGGTCATGGATGACGGGATCATCGTTCACAACGGCACGATGGCCGAATTTGCGGACGACGTCGGCTTGCAGCAGCACCTGCTGGGGCTCGCGCTATGACCGAGACGGAGATCCAATCCCCGACCAGTCCCCGCGCGCGTTTCGTCCGGCCGATCGAGTTCGACATGCGGCCGATGCTCTTGATCCCCGCCATCGCCCTGCTTGCGCTGCCTCTGGTCGGCTCGCCGTCGACCTGGCTGACCCTCACGCTGGCAGGGCTCGCCATGGGGATGATCATTTTCATCACGGCGTCAGGACTTACGCTCGTATTCGGGCTGATGGACGTGCTCAACTTCGGACACGGCCTGTTTATCGCGTTCGGCGCCTACGTTGCCGGGACGGTTCTGGCCCCCCTCGTGGCCTGGACAAGCTCCGCCGAACTCTGGCGCAATCTGGTCGCGCTTGGATGCGCCATGGTCGCTGCGATGGTTGCGGCGGCAGCGCTTGGCGCTGCCTTTGAGCGCCTCATTGTCCGGCCTGTCTACGGCAATCATCTCAAGCAGATACTGATCACGATGGGAGGCGGCATCATCGGCGAAGAGCTGATCAAGATCATCTGGGGACCGACCCAGATCCCCCTGCCGCTGCCTGAAGCGCTTCGTGGAGCCATTTCGTTCGGTGATGCCTCGTTGTCCCGCTATCGAATCCTGGCCGTCTGCATCGGTTTCGTCGTTTTCGCTGCCCTGGCGTGGACGTTGAACCGCACCAAGGTAGGCCTTTTGGTGCGCGCCGGCGTGCAGGACCGCGAAATGGTGGAAGCGCTGGGCTACCGCATCGGACGATTGTTCGTCGGCGTCTTTGTGGCCGGCAGCGCCTTGGCGGGGCTCGGCGGGGTGATGTGGGGCTTGTTTCAACAGAATCTCATTCCGCAGATGGGCTTACAGGTCAACGTCCTGATCTTCATCGTCATCATCATCGGCGGATTGGGCTCGACAACCGGTGCCCTGACGGGCGCGCTGCTGGTCGGCCTCGTCGTCAACTACGTTGGCTTCCTGTTTCCGGCGCTGACCCAATTCTCGAGCATCGGGCTGCTGGTTGCGGTCCTTCTCTGGCGACCCCAGGGAATCTATCCGGTCGTGGGCAGGTGAGGCCATGTTGAGACGAATATTGTCGAATGACATGCCGCGAAGCCGTTGGCTGGCATTGCTGCTCATTTTGCTCGTGCTCGGTCTCGCCTTCGCGCCGTTCCTGGTGCCCGGCGTCAAGGCGATGAATGTCGCGGCCAAGATCGTGATCTTCATCGTGCTGGTGGCGAGCTTCGACCTACTGCTTGGCTACACCGGCATCGTCAGCTTTGCGCATACGATGTTCTTCGGGATCGGCGCGTATGGTGTCGCGATCGCGTCGACGACGATGGGGCCGGGATGGGTAAGCCTGGCAGCCGGCATGGGCTGGGCGATTGCGCTGTCCTGCCTCCTGGCGTTCGTCATCGGGCTTTTCTCGCTACGTGTGCGGGCGATGTTCTTTGCGATGATAACCTTGGCGGTTGGCTCCGCATTCGCGTCGCTCGCATCCCAATTGTCGGATTTGACAGGGGGCGAGGACGGCCTCACGTTTTCGGTTCCCGCAATCATCTCGCCCGGCTTTGAATTCGGCAAGCCGCTCTTCGGCGTCGCGCTGGATGGCCGCCTGATCTGCTATTATCTGATCTTCGGCCTGGCGCTTCTTCAGGTGCTGGCGATGCTGCGCATCGTCAATTCTCCGTTCGGCCGGGTTTTGCAGGCGATACGGGACAACGAATTTCGTGCCGAGGCGATCGGGTATCCGGTGATCGTGTACCGCACGATGGCTGCGGTGCTCTCTGCCCTGTTTGCTTGTCTCGCCGGTGGCATGCTCGCGCTGTGGCTCCGGTATAATGGGCCGGACACGTCTCTCAGCATGGAGATCATGGTCGACGTTCTCCTCATCGTCGTGATCGGCGGGATGGGAACGATTTATGGCGCCGCGATCGGAGCGACGATCTTCATCATAGCGCAGAACTACCTTCAGGATCTGTTGGCGGTGGTGGACAAGACGTCCGGATCGCTGCCGGGGGTGGCCTCGGTTCTGTCGCCTGACAGATGGCTGCTTTGGCTGGGGCTTCTGTTCGTCCTGTCCGTGTACTTCTTTCCAACGGGCATCGTCGGAACGCTACGCGATACGCCCGAACGGAAACATTGAACTTCGCGGGTTTGGCCGCCCGAGGACGTTTCCGATCCCAAAAAGGAACAGCGATAATGAATCAGGGCATCGATTACCTCAAACAAGCGAGGCTGGACAACCAAGGCTTCGTTCTTCTAGGCGCGGGCGGCGGAGGAATCGGTCCTGCCGTCGCCTGCGCCCTCGCCGGAGCGGGCGCCGAGCTGCTTTGCGTGGATATCTCCGAGTCGGAGGCTCGCAATACCGCAGCGATGGTGAACGGTGAGAGCATCGCCGCGGACATCCGAACTCGCAAAGATATGGAAAAAGTCTTCGCAAAAGCGAAGGATATCTTTGGACATCGGCTATCGGGCGTCGTGGATATCGTGGCGGTCGGCATGGTAGCGCCGCTGGAGACTTGCGACGATGAAACACTCGATTGGCAATTCGGGATTGTTTTTCGTCACGCCCTGCTGGCACTGCAATATGCAGCTCCCTTGCTTGCCGAGAACGGCGGCGGCACCATCACGCTTGTTGGATCCCGGGCGGGGCTGCGGCCACTGCCTAACCAGGCGATCTACGGCTCGATGAAGGCCGCGCTCCATCATCTGGTGCGGAGTGCCGCGATGGAACTCGGGCCGCGCAATATCCGGGTAAACGCGGTGTCTCCCGGTTTTGTATTTACCCCTCGCGTGAGGAGGGCACTCTCGCCCGAAGATTGGAAAAGAGTGGAGGAAACAAACCCATTGAGACGTATGGCGGATCCCGAGGACGTAGCCAGATCGATCCTGTTTTTGTCGTCCGACCTCGCGAGTTACGTGACCGGAAATATTCTCGTTCTCGACGGGGCAGGCGATAACAATGTTGGAGCGCTGGGTCTGAAGTTGAGTTTACCAACTGCGATTCCAGAGAAGGATGCGGGAACGAGCGCGGCACTGAAATAGAGATGCCGAGGCTAACGGGACCGAAGCGCACGTCGGCGAGATAGTGCTGACCCAAATTCGCCGGTTCCGCAGTGGCTGCAGCGCCAGTCGGCATCGTCGGATAGCAACCGGCTCAAGCTGGAAGTTGGCAAATTCTTGAGTTCTGTACGCACTGCCTGATTAGTACGACAGGTCCGACAATCGCGCTAAGACTTCATCTCTTTGGCTGCTTCTGGCGCAAAGCAGTCGTTGATGTGCGGATTTTAGATATCGCTAACCGGGACTGCACCTAGTCCCATTTGCCTTGCACCGGCCTGACCAGCATTGCGAGCGCCAATCCAAACGCGTTTGAGGTCGATCATTATCTCAGATTTGCGAGATTCCGACCGCCCCACCAGTTGCCTAGCTGTTCGTATGAGCCGCCGATTTTCTCCCAAATTGCTTACTCTGCGAATGATGCAAAACTGAAGTCACAGGCCGCGCCTGTGTATCCGGTTGTAAACAAAGAAAAACTGGCGCACCCGACACGATTCGAACGTGTGACCTTTGCCTTCGGAGGGCAAGCCCACCAACGTCCGTGGTGATTGCTCCACTGCAACAATCATATCGGCCAGAGCTGATCGCCGACCGGTCAACAGTGCAATATCCGCAACAGCCAGATCAGGCTCTTAGCCCCATCACGAGAGCTCTGGCGGTCAACGTGCTCAGGTTGGCGCTCGCGCCATCTTCTTGCGGGCCGTCTGCTCCCTTCCCTCGTTCGGGAATAGCGAAATTCGCCGCGGCGCGTTTGGCTTGGCGATACCAGCAAAAATACCAGCAAAGCGGACGGCCGCAGTGGGCTTTTGCGTGTATTTTCAATAGATCGTGACAATAATTCGGAGAAATTCGGAATCGAACCATGGGCTTAAGTTATTGTTATTATTATGGATTTTACCGTGGTGCCCCTGGCCGATAATTGCCTAGAGCCATAACCATTTGAATTTGAGGCCACTTTTATCGTCGATCGCTGCCGATACCAGCACAAATACCAGCAGGATGACGCGCGGTATTCGCCGACAAAAATAAAACAGCAGGCTTCCCGCAGCGGGGACGCTTATGCCGTTCCGGACTTCACAATCGCCCTGATCGGAATCGAAATCGGAATCGAACCCAGCTCTGACCCGAAATCCCGGAGAGATCTACGGCGAGGTTAGGGGTAGGCTCTTGTCATGCGTGCCCCATCCATTGTCCTTCACGATGCCGAAGGAGAGACCTAATTCGTACTGGACGACTTTGGGACGACTCGATTGCCGCTCGGTGCGGGACCGACGCCGAAAGCGCCGATCGCGCGACGCTGATCTTCGTACCGCGGTCAGCAACGTGCCGTAGTCGGCGTTCTCGCCAGTGCTGTATGTTTCGAACCGAGGAAGAAGAAAGTCGGTCGGCGGGGCCATGAACGAAAGAATGGGGAAAAGGAAACGCAGGCGTCTCGCCAGATATCCGTCGGAACGATCGCATCTACATGGTGAAGCTGTTTGACCAAGCTGCAATTTGGGCAGCTCACCACGAATATCCGCGCATTTATGAAGTTGAAGTCGAGTGCGTGGTCGAAGATGATCCTGACGCGCCAAGGACCGCTTTCCAGTGTGAGAAAGCACGCATCGTCAACGTCCACAAGATTTCCGCCGGAAATGCTTTTGGCCGCGAGGAAAAGGCTGCTTCTGTGATCGGACAGCTTGCTACGATCCTTACGAGAAATCCGCTCGGGTGACCGCCGATTGGTAGTTCGACTGCGCAAATGCGTCTTCGAAGGGACCATCGAGAGCAACGCGCATTGAGGAAATCATAGCTCTCGGTCCGTGACGGCGGCGAGGGCGACCGCAGGACGCCTTCGCTGTCGTCGCCAGTTAGCTAGGCAGCTTTGCGACTGCCATTCGTAGCAAGGCTATGCAAGCGGCGGCACGATTTCGGCAGCGGCAGGACGATTGTGCGCGTTGTTCTTCATGATGGTGCGGAGATGGTCGGGGATGAGCGTCATGGTTTAGCCTCCACCGCGAAGTGGACGGCGTCCATGAAACAGCGATAGGCGCTGATGGGCTTGCCGCGCTTTATGAAGAGGATGGCTTCACGCAAGCTGGTGGAAGTGTTCATGGCTGCGCGGGCTGACTGCTCCGCACGCCTTAACCACGTCACAAGGATATTGTCGTCGTCCTTCGAGTGGAAAACCGAGATTTCCAGAGGCCTAATGTAGATGGGCTCGATGGTGAGTTCGTCCGGGTGGGTGTGCTTGGCGATTGCGAGCGCCGCTTCGTGCGTTTCGGCGTCAATATGCTGTTCGGCCCCTCCTTGGGCGAAGCGGTAGCAAGCGATGTAAGTCGGCATGTAGTGGTTTTGGCGCGAGCCAAGCCCGCGTCGAAAACCAATGAATGCACCTCTTCGGGGGCGCAAAGTCAGGCGAAAGACGTGACGCGCGAGGGTCTGCACGAGGGACACGCACAAAAAACAAAATCAAAAAGTGCGGGGCACGTGCGCGCGCGATAGCGCGACCGGGCAAACGGCCGTTACCATTTATGGGCCGAGACGCGCCTTGGCGGCTCGGATCGCTTTAGCGACTAGGACGTGACGGCCGACGCCTCCAGGCGGAGGCCGATGCCCTCAAGGACAGCCAATAAGGAACGAAGCTGCGACAGGTGCTTTTCCAATCACGATGGACATGATGGTGACGGCGATGGGCGTACTGGCGGCGGCACTGACCTCCCTTTCCTATGCGCCGCAACTTTGCAAGGCGATGCCCCGCGGCTCAACCGCGGACCTTTCCCTTTTGACCTTGCTGGCGCTGGCGCTGGCGCTTGGTCTTGGTCTCTGGGTCGCCTATGGCTTTAGCCGGGGCGATGCCATCCTCGTGCTCGCCAATGCGGTCGGTCTGGCGCTTGTCGGCGGCGTCCTTGGCTGCGCCATCCGGGACCGACTCTCGGGCTCGGGCTGAGCGGGGTCAGGAACGTTGCGGCCTTTACCGCGTTGCATCAGGTTTCGGCATCAGGAGAGCGGACTGAAAATGAGGGAAGAGACGATCCCGGCGCGAAGCCTTCTTGAGAGCGAACGGGCCTTCCGCCTTCTCGTGCAGGGGGTCACGGATTATGCCATTTGCATGCTGGATCCGGGTGGCGTCGTCTCGAGCTGGAATGCAGGCGCGGAGCGCATCAAGGGTTATGAAGCACCCGAAATCATCGGCCAGCATTTTTCGGTGTTTTATCCGCCGGAGGACCGGGCCGTTCTTCCCGGCCGCGCGCTGGAGACGGCCCGCCGTACCGGCCGCTTCGAGGCCGAAGGCTGGCGGGTGCGCAAGGACGGCACTCGCTTCTTCGCCTCCGCCGTCATCGACGCCATTCACGAGGACGGCCAGCTCGTGGGCTTCGCCAAAATCACTCGCGACATCACCGAGCGTATGCGGGCCCGCGCGGCCTTAAGCGAGAGTGAGAATCATTTCCGCCTTCTGGTCGACAATGTCACGGACTACGCCCTCTATATGCTCGACCCCGAGGGCCGGGTCACAAACTGGAATCTGGGCGGCCAGCGCATCAAGGGCTGAAATCATCGGGCAGCATTTCTCCCGCTTCTATACGCCCGGCGACCGCGAGGCGGGCAAGCCCGCACGGGCCTTGCAGATCGCCCGCGAAAAGGGCCGCTACGAGGAAGAAGGGCTCCGGGTCCGCAAGGACGGCACGTTCTTCTGGGCCAGCGTCGTTATCGATCCCGTGCGCAATGACGCGGGCGAACTCATCGGCTTTGCGAAAATCACGCGTGACATCACCGAGCGCCGGGAGGCGCAGCAAAAGCTGGAGCGGATGCAAAAGCAGCTCGCGGAATCGCAGAAGATGGACGCGCTGGGACAGCTCACGGGCGGCGTCGCCCACGACTTCAACAATCTCCTCATGGCTGTCATGGGCCATGTGCGCCTTATCAAACGCTTTGCCGTGGACGCGCGCGCGGTCAGCGCGGCCGAAAGCATCGATGCCAGCCTTCAGCGTGGCGCGGCGCTGACGCGCCAGCTCCTCACCTTTGCCCGCCGCCAGCAAGTTGACCCGGTGGAGCTGAGGCCGGGCGAAGCGGTCGCCGCGGTGCGCGATGTATTGCAGACCGGCCTCGGCAGCAAGGTGCAGCTGGAGGTAGACATCCCCGAGAATCTCGGGCCCGTCTTTGCGGATTTCGCCGAGTTCGAGACCGCCCTCGTCAATCTGACCTTGAACGCGAAGGACGCCATGCCCGCCGGCGGCACCGTTCGCATCGAGGCCAGCCATCAGCATCTGGTTGATGCCGAAAGCCCGGGCGACTACGTCGCGATATCGGTCAAGGATACAGGGGTCGGCATCCCGGAAGACGTTCTGGCCAAGGTCTTCGATCCCTTCTTCACGACCAAGCCCGTGGGCAAGGGCACGGGTCTTGGACTCTCGCAGGTCCATGGTTTCGCGAACCAGGCGGGCGGCTTCGTCAAGGTCGAAAGCCGCCTTGGCGAAGGAACGGCGGTAACCATTTTCTTGCCGCGCTATATCGGCAAGGAGGCCGCGGGTAACACGTCGGACGCCATGGCGGGCGGCGCGGGCACGGTTCTTTTGGTGGAAGACAATCCCGACGTTGCGTTATCGAGCACGGTGTTGCTGGAAGAGCTTGGCTACCACGTGAAGTGGGTCAGCGATGCCGATGCCGCGCTTCACGAAATTGAGCATGACGGCATCGATATCGTCTTTAGCGACATCGTCATGCCGGGCAAGATGGACGGGCTCGGGCTCGCGCGCCATCTCAAACGCAAGCACCCGGCCTTGCCGGTCGTGCTTGCCACCGGATACAGCGATGCCGCACGCGAATCCGGGGTGGAGTTTCCGCTTCTTCGCAAGCCGTATCAGCTTCACGAACTGAGCCGCGCGCTTGAAACGGCCCGGGACCACCGGGGACGCGTCTCGCCTTGAGGCCTCTAAGCGCGCGCTCGGCGCGGCCGCGTTCAGAGTTTGTCGCGACCATGCGAGCTTCAGTTACTTGGATCCAGCAGGATAATCTCTGCACCCTCGGCCACATAGTGGACGTGGCGGAAGTCACGGATGCCGCTGACGTGTTCCTCCGTCCAATCGAGCAGAATGAAGTAGCGTGGCGGCGCGGCGAGATCCGCAGGGTTCATCACGATGGCCGCGGGCCGGCCTTCGACGAGGCCAGGCCGAAGCTGCCAGTCGGATATGCTCGCGTAGTTTCCGAAATACCGGCCAACCTCGGCCCCCCGCATCCGCGTCTTGCCGACGAGGTCCAACTGGACATCCTCGGCCAGCATGCTTCGGACCGCATCGAAGTCGCGCGCGTTGAAGCGGTCGATATAGGCCATAAGGCGGGTCCGCTCGGACGGGTGCAAGGCTGGCGGCGTGGAATCGGCTGGCTCCTGCATGATGGTTCGTAGCCGCGTGCGGCCTCGGTGCAGAGCGGCCTTGATGGCGGGAATGGTGCTTTCGGTGATGCGGCTGATTTCATCGAGTGAGTAGCCGAGCACGTCCATGAGGATGACGGCGCTTCGTTCGGATGCCGATAGCCGCATGAAGTTGCGCAGGCCAGCCGCGGCGAGCTCGCGCTGCTGCACGGGGTCAACCAAATCGGGGACCATCGCGATATCCTCGTTTGCAAAGACGGATTGCTGCCGCGCCCGTTGCCGCAGGAAGTCGAGGGCCGCATTGTGAGCGATGCGGAAGAGCCAGCCCTCGACATGGGCGATGGCGGGCTCAGCTTGCAGCGCGGCGATGGCCTTGGCGAGCGCGTCTTGCACCACGTCCTCCGCATCGATGGCCGACCCCACCATCCGCGCACAGTAGCGGTGCAGCTTTGGCCGCAGCGCGGCAAAGGTTTGCGCCATCGCTTCGCCGCCGGTCTGCCCGCTGCCGGGATTGTCGTGAGCCTTTGCTGCCAAGATTAAATCCTCACGGAAAAGCCAGCATGTGATGATTGCCGATCATGATGGCGGCGTTTCGCTGCGGGGGTGCCTCGCGCCGCGCCTCGAAATTGTACTGGAACGCCTTGAAAGCCTCCAGCGCCTGCAAGGCCGTCGTATCGCCATCCACCAGATGGCAAAAGAGGCCCTCGCCAAGATGAAGGGAGGCGTATTTCACGCCTTCCGGCTTGCGCGCAGCGAGCTCGGCGAACACGGCTTCGATAAGGCGCTGGTTCTCTTCAATCATCGCGGGTTTGACGCGGTATTGCACGAGCGTAAGGGCCATGGGTGGGTCTCCTGTTGAAGGGCTCATCACGAAAGACGGCCGGGACCCACGAAAGGATTCGGGCTGCCTTGAAAAAATTTTCGGGGGCCAGGGAATCCTTTGCCCCTTTCGGCACGTCTCGTTGAGGTCACAACCTCATTTGGAGCAACGCATGATTTTGGTTACCGGCGCGGCAGGCCTCAGCGGCTCGGCCATCGTTAAGGAATTTGCAAACAACAAGGTGCCCGTGCGGGCGCTGGTGCGCGACGGCGGAAAGGCGGATGCCATCGCAGGACTGGAAGGCGTTGAGGTCGTGATGGGTGACATGGCGCGGCGCGAGACCGTGGGGCCCGCGCTGGAAGGCGTCGACCGCGCGCTGCTGATATCGAGCGCGACGCCGGATATGGTGGAAACGCAAACCGCCTTCATCGACGCCTGCAAGGCCATGGGCGTTGCGGCCGTGGTGAAATTCTCCGGCCGCGAGTCCGGCATCGGCTTCGATGCCGCGGCCTTTCCGTTCACGCAAATGCACGAGGACATCGAGGATCATCTCGAACAGTCCGGCCTTGCCTGGACGCATCTGCGCCCGTCCCAGTTCATGCAGGTCTATCTCCGGTCGGTGCCCGCCATCGCCGGGAAGGGCGTTCTCCCTCTTCCGCACTCGGATATCGCGTTGTCGCCGGTCGACATCCTCGATGTCGCGAAAATCGCATTCGGGGTTCTGACCCGTCCACGTTTTGAAAATGCATCGCTGGACATTACGGGTCCTGAAGCCCTGACGATGGCCGAAATCGCCGAAACCATCGGGACGGTTACAGGCAAGCCTGTCCGCTATGAGCCGATTGATCCCGAGACGCATCGCCGCGGCATGGAAGCGGCTGGATTGCCGCCCTTCATGATCGGTGCGCTGGGCAAACAGGCAGCGGAGCGGCGCAGGCACCCGCAATCGCATGTCAGTCTCGAAGCGCACAGGGCGTTCGGCGTCGAGCCGACACGCTTTGAGCAGTTCGCAAGACGGCATGCCGCGCAATTTGGTAGCGCAAGCGCGGGCTGACGGGCTGACGCTTCTGCGCCATCGGAGCGCCGGCCCCCCGCCGATGCGGCCCCGGGCAGGCCTCCGGTGGCCCCTTAAAAAAATTTTTCTGCCCCCTCTTGAAACCAAAAACCGCTTTGCTAATTTTTTTGTCGCCATCGAAGGATGGCGGCCGGGCGCCGGTAGGGCCTGGTCAGGTGAGACGGGCACCGGTCGTGTCCGGTGCCGCTCGTAACCATCTTGCTCTTTGGAGGATTTGGCTATGCGCAGTTACGACTTTTCGCCCCTCTGGCGTTCGACCGTCGGTTTCGATCGCCTGTTCGACCTTGCCGAAATGGCCCAGCGGGCCGGCGAGGATAATTACCCGCCCTACAATATTGAGCGGCTGGGTGAAGACCGCTATCAGATCTCATTGGCGGTCGCCGGTTTCGCGCCGGAAGACATCTCGGTCACGGCCGAGCAGAACACCGTCACGATCGAGGGAGCGAGGCCCGAGAAAGGCGAGCGGCAGTTTTTGCATCGGGGAATCTCGACCCGCAACTTCAAGCGCCAGTTCAGCCTTGCGGATTACGTGCAGGTCAAGCACGCATCCTTCGACAACGGGCTCCTGACCATTGAGCTCGTGCGCGAGGTGCCGGAAGCGATGAAGCCGCGGCGCATCGCCATCAATGGCGGCGGCAGGGACAACGTGCAGCAACTGGAAGCCAAGGCGGCTTAACGCCAGCGAGCTAAGGGCGCTAGTGGAAGCCGCGCGGCATGAAAACCGCTCGGCTTCCTTGACTATCGTCAATGAACAGGAGGATCCCATGCGGCCGACGACCGCCGACGACAACGTTTTCGATTTCAACGCGCTTTTGCATCCGGGCACGGTCTTTGAGCATCCGCGAGACGTGGTCCGGCATGAGGGGCTCACGCTTTCCGAGAAGCGGGCCATCCTTGCATCCTGGGCATCGGACGCTTCCGCTATCGCATCCTGCCCTGCGATGCGCTCACCGAAGGGCCTCAAGCAGCCGGTCTCCATCGATGCCATTCTTGAAGCCTTGTGTGAGCTGGATGGCGGGCCGCGTCATCCGCCGGGCGGCAAGCCCTGCCGCTTGCGTTCAACCGAACGGGCGGTGGCAGCATGAGGAGCACCGGCATGCTGGACGAGACCCTGGCACGTCTCCGCGCGCATCGCAGCAATATCGCGCGCTATCGAAGGCTGCTCGCGAGCCCGCTCTCGGATCTGGAGCGGGCTTTCATTGAACGCCGGTTGAACGAAGAGAACGCTTCGGTGGAGGCCCTCTTCCCCTTCACGCTTCCGACCGTGAACGACGTCGGCCAGGGCAGCCGCCATGTTTGACGTGGATGCGTTTGTGGCGCGAGGCCATGAGAAGATCATCGCCTACCACACCTGGCTCCGGGACACGGCCGACGGGCCGGAGCGCAGGCGCTTTCAGGAACGCATCGACATCGAAAGCGATGCTTTGCGGCGGCATCTGGAGCGGCGCCCGCGGGATTTGCCGCGGGCCGCGTAGCCGCCCCGTCACGGGCGGGCGGCTGCTTTCAGATGTGCGCCCTGCGCGCCCATCGCAGCAACATCGCGCGGTATCGCAAACTGCTCGCAATCCCGCTCTCGGATCTGGAGCGCGACTTCATCCAGCGGCGGGTTGAACGAAGAGACGGTTTCTGCCGAAGCCCTCTTCCCGTTTACGCTTACTGCAAGCCACGGTCTCCTTCGGGAAGCTACCATATAGGACATCGATGTTTTCGTGGCGCGGGGCCACAAGTAGCTCATCGCCTGTACACCTGGCTCCGCGACACGGCGCAGGACGCGGGCGAGCGCGCCCGCGTTCTAGCGCGTCCGCCTCTTTCTTGCACGCAGAAAAAATGCCCGCATGGACGTGCCGTGCGGGCAGAAGCTCTGGCTTAAGACCGGGATTTCTTCTTTGGCACTTTCTTGCCCTTCTTGCGGGCTTTCGAGAGGCCTATGGCAATCGCCTGTTTGCGGCTTTTCACCTTGCCGCCCTTGCCGCCGCGCCCGCTCTTGGCAGAGCCCTTCTTGTACCGGCGCATCTCGCTTTTGACGTCGCTGCCGGAGCTCTTCGCGTAACGGCGCTTTTTCGCCTTCTTGGTTTTTTTGGCTTTCTTCGCCATGGGCATTCCTCCGCGATTGCAAGACTTCTTAAGACTTGGCCAGGTCGCATCAAGAGTCAGTTGGGTTATTGAAGCGGCCCGCCTCAATAACCCATGACTAAACGACGCTTGACCAAAACTAGGCGGCTTCCGCCTCGGCATTGACGACGCTTTTCGCAAGGCTGGTCAGGGTCTCGTCGGTTTTCTTCTCTTCGGCCAGCGTTTCTTTCAGAAGCTTCACGGCATCGGTAAGGCCGAGTTCGCCCGCCCAGGTGATGAGCGTGCCGTAGCGAGAAATCTCGTAGTGCTCGACGGCCTGGGCCGCGGCGAGCAGGCCGGCGTCGAGCGCTGGCGCGCCCTTGTATTCGGACATGATTTCCTTGCCTTCATCGAGAATGCCTATGATGGCATCGCAGGTCTTGCCTTGCGGACGGGCCTCGATGGCCTCGAACACCGATTCCAGCCGCTCAATCTGGCCTTCGGTCTCTACCTGGTGCTTCTCGAACGCGGCCCGCAATTCTTCGCTCTGGGCCGCCTTGGCCATCTTCGGCAGGGCGCTCAAGATCTTCTTTTCTGCGAAGTAGATGTCCTTGAGGGTGTCGTGGAAAAGATCGTTCAGGGTCTTGGTCTTGCTCATGGCGTGCCTCCGTTGGAATGAAATCGTGATGATAAGCTGCGGAACCGGACGTGGTTCCACGGCCGAAAGCCCGGCGCTGGTTTGAAGGGCTTCTGACGGCGGCCTTGTCACCAGTAAGGAGAGGCCTGGTAATAGTCGTAGACGCGCTGGTCGTTTTCGCGATCCCAGCTCCAGTCATTTTCGCTTGCGTAGCGCGGCGCCTTGTCGAGCCGGTCCGTGGTGATGTTAGTGCGGTAGCCACCGAGGTTGGTGTCATAGGTGAGGCTGGACCAGGGCGTCGGATAATGGTCGTCGCCGATCCCAAGAAAGCCGCCATAGCTCAATACGGCGTAGGCGACCTTGCCCGACACCTTGTCAATCATGACGCGCTCGATGCTGCCAATCTTCTCCTGATCGGCGCCATAAACGGCGGTGCCTTCCACCTTGTCGCTGCCGATAAGATTTCCTGTCTCGCGTTCTGCCATGGCTTTCTCCAGCGTTGTATTGGTGAAAAAAGCCAAACGCCGGCAGAACCGCGTCGTTCCTGACGTCATCGAAGCTTCATGCCGTTCTAGGGCCGCCACGTCTCCAGCACCTCGTCAGCCTCAGCGAGCTCAATCTGGATGTCGAAGCGCTGGGAATAGAGATGAAGCGAGGCTTCATGGGCAGCATCGGATGAGGAGCAAAGCCCGTCTTTCACGACAATGACCCGGTAGCCGCAGTCGACGGCATCGAGCACGGTGGCGAGCACGCAGACATCGGTCTCGGAGCCGGTCACGAGCAGCGTGTCGACGTCCTTGTCCTGAAGATACGCCCGCAAGGCGCCTGTGGCGAAAGCGGAATAGACGGGCTTGTCGACGATGTGGGCTGGCGGCGCGAAGCTTTCGAGCTCGGGCACGAGACGAAGCAAGTCGCGATCCATGGTCTGCTGCGTCACATGTGGCCATTTGGCGTAATAGGCTCGCCACATCCCGGAGGCGTCCTCGGGCGCGTTCGGAGGAATGAAGCGCGTGAAGATGGTGCGCTCCGGCGCGCGGGCGACGAGCTTCTCAATCGTCGGCAATACGCGGGGCATCCAGGGTGTGGGCCATGGTCCTCCTTCGGCAAAAAGCCGCTGCATGTCGATGCAAAGATGCGCCGCCCGGTCGCCGGGGGAGGCCTTAAGCGTTCCCATGGGACGCCCCGCGATGCGCGAGCGGAAAAACATACCATGCCATCATGAGCGCAAGGAACGCGGCGACGCCGGACAGGATGGCCACGGCTGTGTCCTTGCTCACGACATGAAACACGACTGCGATGTCGGCCGCGATACCGAGCGCAAGGGGCAATGCTGCCGCAATGACGAGTCCGGAGCCGATGCGGAAGAACTCCGGGTCGTCTTCGCCGTGATACGCCAGGCGATGCAGCGCGGCGGGCGTCATCAGCAGGAGGACGGATAGCGCCACGGCAATGAGCCCCGCGGCATGCACGGCCTGCACCCAGCCGGGCAGATCGTGAAAACTTTTGGTGAGGGTGGCAACGAACTGAAAGCCGAGCAGCGCCTGGCCGCCCGGAATGATGACGCGGGCTTCCGTGAGCAGTTGCTCTATCCTCGGCTTGAGCGGCGTCTCGCTCTCGGGCGGAAACGGCTTGGCCTGCTTTCGAAGCGCCATACCGAGGCCGAAGAGCAGCGCAAGGCCGGTTGCGGCCAGAGCCGCGCCCATGGCAATCCCGAATTCGCGCCCGGCCATGGTGTCGAACACGACGAAGGCCGAGGCTCCAAGGCCAAGTGTAAACGGCAAGAGGCTCCAGCCGGTCAGGGTTCCTGCCACATGGATAGCGCGATGGCGGCTTTGCCCGCGGCAGGCCACCCGGTGATACATCGAGGGCGCAATCAGAAGTCCGACGCTCGCGCACAAAAGCGCAAGTGCCGCGCCTTGCAGCCAGCGGCTTGCCGGCGAGACATTGCGGAAGAGCTCCTGAAAGACGCCCTGAAAGGCAAAGCCGAACAACACCTGCGCGCCCAGGATGAGGAGCCGGGATTCATCGAGGGCGGTTTTGAGCTTGGCATCGAGTTCTTTCGTCATTGCATTTTTATGAACCTTTTGTTGCGCTCGGTAGTTCCGTTCAAGAGAGAAGAGTATGCATAAGTACTCCATCCTTTTCGATATCGAGGGGACGCTGGTCGACAGCGTCCCACTAAGCCTTCGCTGCTGGCAGGAAACGCTGGCGGATGCCGGCCATCCCGTGTCCCGCGAGGCGCTTCAGGCGCTGTCGGGCATGGATGGCACGGATATGCTTGAAGCCTTGCTGCCGGAGGTGTCCGAAAAAGCGCGGAACGAAATCCTGAAGGAGCGCGGCGCGAATTTCGAGCGTGACTACCTTATGGAGGTAAGGTCCTTTCCCCATGTGCGGGATACGCTGCGCAGTTTGAGCAGGGTGGATACGGCATTGGCGCTCGCAACCGATTGCAGGGGCAAGAGCCTTGGGCGGTACCGCGAAATACTTGGCATCGATCCCTTCATCAGAGCCATCAGCTGCGGCGCGGATGTGCCTGAGGGCAAGCCTACCCCTGGCATTCTTGAAAGCGCGCTTCGGGCTCTGGGGGCGTCACCCGAATACGCGGTGATGGTCGGCGATACGCCGTCCGATGCCAGGGCGGCGTTGCGCGCGGGCACGGCCAGCATTGGTCTCCTGACGGGCGGTTTTTCGGCGGAAGCGCTGCGTGATGCGGGCTGCGATGCCGTGGCCGCCGATATCGCAACCGTGCCGCGCGTGACCGACTATATCCGGATGGGGGTTCGTGAATGCCCTGGGGAAGCCTCGCGCCGGCCGAAGCTGGGATAAGCGTTTTATCCGGGTAGAACAGCCCGGATGGAGCAACGGGTCGCAAGCAGATGGCTGTTCAGAATTTGAGCGTGGTGCGAAGCCCCAGCACCGTGGCGTTGCGCAAGGCGCGGCCGGGCTGCGGCCCCACCGGATCGGTTGCTCCGCCGCCGGGCCGGATGATGTATTGAAGATTGGGTTGCGCGGTCCAGCCGTCGCGGATCTGGTATTGGTAGACTGCTGTGATGAGACTCCCGAAGCTGCGCCTTGGCCATGAAGGAGTGGCGGCTGCAAAGTCCGCGTCGAGCGCCTGCGCGGCGCGCCCCACATGCGCATAGCCTGCCGCGATGCCGAATTTGTCGTCGGGCCGTGCGTCGGCAAGACCGATGAACTCAACCCCCGCATCGGCGTAGAAATCAATCAGGCTTGCGCGGGAGGGGCTTTCCGCCACGCGTGCAAAAACGCCGATGCCCCTATCGTCTGACCCCTTCACTTTCAGGACTTGTTGTTCGGCGATGGCCCAGATGCCGCTATCGCCGCGCAACATCGCGGGCTGCGTGGCGGCGAGCGGGCTGGCGAAGGAGACGCCGTTTGAGGCGTAGCGCAAATCATCATAGCGGCCGAAGTTCTGCCACCCGCCAAGCTTGATGCTTCCCGCAAGGCCCGGATCGCCTTTCTTGTTGTGCCAGGCATATTGCAATTGCCCAAGAAGCAGCGGCGCGTCGGTGACGCGAAAGTTAAGCCCGTAGCGATCGCGCTGCTGGGGATCATCAGTGCCGTACCCCGCCTGGTTGCCGTCGAAGATGCCGGCGAGCGCGGACCAGCTTTCGTTAAAGTTGACAAGAACGCGCGCGCCCATGGCCGAGAGCGGCGGCGACGGGCCGCCGCTCAAGAGGTCGAGGGAAGTGATGGCGGGCCACCCCATCGAGGCGTTGGTCAGGACGGTGTATTTGGTGTTGAAGAATTCGGAGTCCGCGGCAAGTTGCCCAAATTTCAGCGACACGGTCTTGGCGCCCCACTGTTTTTCAACATAGGCTTCGTAGAGACGCGTCGCGGGCAGCGCTTCAATGCCACTGACGACCAGATAGTTCTGGAGATAATTCCGTGAAAGTCCTTGCCCGTGGATCTGAAAGACGTTGGCGTGAAACGCCCATTGCTCCCACCCGGCCAGTCGCCCAAGGTCTATGTCGACGGCAAGGTTGAGCCGTCCCTCGTAAATGGCGCCACGCCGGAGCCCGCCCGAAACATTGCCGAGGCTCTCGCCGATATAGGTCGCAGCGAACTTGACCCCATAGGACTGAAACGGCTGCGGCAGGAGGCCGAGCGTCTTTTCTTCGACAGTGCTCTCCCCGGTGTCGGGCTATCGAATGCACAGATCTTTTGTTGCCGAGATCGGCAAAGACTGATTCCCTTGCGGTGGCTTGCTTGCGGAGGGTGGTCTTATGGTGATGGGAGTTGGACTGGGGCGATTTGGCGATCGTCGCCTGGAAAAAGGGGGGCGTTATTGCATGCGGCCCTCGTTCGTCGGCCTTGTCCGCGTATTCGGCGGCTTGCCGGGAACCGAGCACGGGAGGTTCGGTTCACGCGGTTTCTGCGCAACGAGAAAGTAAGTGTCGCGGAGATGGCGAGCCATGCGGCTTCGCGGACGGCCGAGCGTGTCGCCGGTCGAGAGATCATCGTGGTCCAGGACACCAGCGAACTGATCCTTGGCGGCCGGCGAGCAAAGGCCAATGGATATGGCCCCGTCGGCAAAGGCGGCGGGACACGTGGCCTGCTGTTGCATGCGGCACTGGCGCTCGATGCCGACAATGATGCTTTGCTGGGTCTCGTCGACGCGCAGGTTTGGAATCGGGACAAGGGCAAGGTGACGCCCCGGCGGTCGCGGGCAACGGCGGATAAGGAATCTCAGCGCTGGCTCTCCGTGGCGGCGCAAGCCGGCGCAGCATTATCGGCCGCGCGAAGCATCACCGTCATCTCCGATCGGGAAAGCGACATCTACGAGCACTTCGCGCAGCGTCCGGTCAATGTCGAGTTGCTTGTCAGGTCCAGTTGGAACCGCAAGATCAAACTGCCGTCCGGAGCTTCTACGCAACTGTTCACGTTTATCGATGGCTTGCCGGAAGCCGCCCGGTTCAGCGTGACCATTCCTGCGGCGCCGGGGCGCAAGGAACGGACGGCCGTGCTTGCTCTGCGCTTCTCGCCCGTGACGTTATGCAAGCCGCATCCAAGCCCTGCCCCTGATCTGCCCGATA